>LBJMR02800__coassemble_182_pt1 | contig 112824 bp, 117 predicted proteins | sample LBJMR02800__metabat2_low_PE_050 | metagenome-assembled genome bin LBJMR02800 | reverse complement strand
CCTTTTTCCGCTTCTTATATGTAGCGCAGTGCTCATCTGTCGCGTTCTTGTCGCGAGGGACGCCACTATCTGCCATGCATGTGCACATTGTGCCCGAAGTGGACTTGAAAAAGAATGCGCAATCTTCGCAGACCTTCAGCGGCCCGGTCGGTTTCGGCGGACGCGCCGGAGCCGCTTCGCCGCCGTCCCGGTGGTGCACCGGCGACCTGCTTCGCCGCCCGTTCGGTGTCATTGGCATTGCTCGGTCACCCCACTCATCCGCGCCCCACAATTCGGGCAAAACCTGTATGCATCCTTAAATAATCCAAAAAGTTCTTGACTTGATTTTCCTCTTTCGTCAACGATAAACATCTCACCACACTCCGAGCATTCTGCGAATTTGAAGTCGTTGAAACATTTTAACCATTTTCCGTGGTAACGAACAGGCAACACATCAGCGGGCGGTTCATCTTGGATTGTCTGAATTGTTAAAAGCTTTGACAGTCTTTTTTGTCGTTCTATCCACTTTATAAGGCTTTCTTTTTCAATGTATTCTTTCATTTCCTCGCCTCCTGTTTAACCATTCTGAACATGTCGCGTGCGGTAATACCCTGCCGTTTGCAGGCGCGGCGGATGGCACGGCATTCGCGTTCAAACCGGATGAATTTATCCTCGTGATATAACGCCACAATCAGCGCCGCGACGATGAGCACATCAAACACGGTTTTAACAAACACGGTCCGTCACCTCCCCCGAGAAATAGGCGCGCACGCTGTCACGGTCGATTCGCCACGCCGACCCCAATTTGTTGCCTTTAAAGTGCCCCGCCTTGATGTGCCGAACCACAGTCACTTCGGAGCATTGCAGTAAGCAACACACGGTTCCGATATCAAGCAATACCGGCAGCTTGTCCCATGATGTGATTTTCTGTGTAAAGATTTTAACTGCCATTTTTATCCTCCTAACCTACATAGACCACAATAGCTTTTACAAACTCTGTGTTATCAAATTTTTCAGCAATCATCTTATGGAATTCGGCATCTGACAAATCTTTGTATTCATCTTCATTGCACAAATCATCTTCAAGTCGATCCATATAATCATCGCAAATAAGCCATTCATCTTGATACAGTGTGAGTTCTTCAACATAGCATCTAATAGCGGTACATTGTAAATAACTACACCCCTCGTCTCTCCATGCGTCTTCTCCTGCAAACACCAAAAGAGGTAAGTCCGGGTTTTCAACAATGAGTTTTCTCAACTCACTTGTATCGTTCATTGAACAATTAAAATTTGTTGGATTCATTCTTTTTCTCCTTTGCGGTTGACCGCAATATTACATAGTTTCTGTTTGCTCCAACGCCAAATCGGCGAGCAGCTCGTCTTGTTGGTTTTCGTTCATCTTGTCACACATCCTCTGCTTTTTGTTGCGTTACGCAACTTCGATTTCAAAAAAAATTGGTATCTCCTCTGCCGGAATATCTAATACACAGCAAAGTTTTGATACTTCAATGATGTCACACAAGGATTTCCCATTAAGTTTATTGGATAGTGAATTCAATGGAATTCCTGTCTTTTCGCTCACAGACCTATAAGTTTCGCCTTTTTCTGTGATTCTTCCCTTTACTCGCCTCAAGATTGGATATTTGTTTTTCAATTTTTTCACCTCCTTGTTGCGTTTCGCAATATTATAATAGCATCCAAAAAAATCTATGTCAATACTTTTTGCAACATTTATTTGCTTTTTTGTGTGTTTGTTGTTGACTTTTGCAACAACTTGTTGTACTATCAGTACAAAGGTGATGATTATGAATAAAACTACAATTAACAAAGATGCTTTTTCGCAGCGTCTCTCACAGCTTCTTTCCGAAACAGATGAAACCACCTATTCTCTTTCCGATAAACTCGGAATGACAGCTGCAACCATAAGTAGGTATACAAACGGAAAAATGCTCCCAAAATTACCAACTGTATATTCTATTGCCAATATTTTTCATGTAAATCCGCTTTGGTTAATGGGATATGATTGCGGCAGGGAAAAAACTCAAAATACTAAATCAGTAAAAATTCCCGTCCTCGGCTCCGTCCGTGCAGGGCTTCCAGTGGAAGCCGTTGAAAATATCATCGACTACGAGGAAATCAGCGAGGAAATGGCGCGTCAGGGTGATTTTTTTGCATTACAGATAAAAGGCGACAGCATGGAACCGAAAATAAGCGATGGCGATGTCGTCATTGTCCGCAAACAACCTGATGTGGAAAGCGGTGAAATTGCCATTGTACTCGTAAACGGTGATGAAGCTACTATTAAGAAGGTGCAAAAATTCACCGGCGGCATTAACCTTGTTCCGTCAAATCCTGCTTACGAAGTGAAAACTTTTACAAATCAGCAAATCGAAACCTTGCCCGTGAAGATACTCGGCAAGGTAGTCGAACTGCGAGCAAAATTCTAAAAGTGTTTTGTTTATAAAATGTTATAATTTATAACATTTTATTTTGATTTTTTGCAAAATAAAAAATGCCGCCTTTCGGCGGGAAGTAATGCTTGTGTGGGGTTCATATGAAATCAAGAAAGGTTCTAAAATCCATTTCCTTTACACTTTTATTTATTATCATCCTCTATTCTGTCACTCTTGTATTGTTAAATTTCACATCAAATAGTTATTTGAAATACTCCTTTTTTAGCATCAAGATAACCGCTCCGCCAAACGCCGGAATACCTGTAAGCGACATTGAGCCATTAAACAAAAGCATGACTATTAACAGCGACGGCTCTGTTACTTGCAATTTATATTATTGGGAATATCCATCATTTCAGGATGAGCTTCGTTCTTATGCAAAAGAGTCATTACAAAATTTAGCTATCGAAGAAAAATACAGCGCTTTTTTGGGGGTAAAATTCAGTTCTGACCTAAAGGAAATCACGCTTACTGTTAATGAGGAAGAATATAACAATAATTTTGGCGCAGCTGATGTCTGTGTTTGTGTATACCCAGCCTATTTATATCGTATTTCTTGTAATGACGCTATTGACAACGACATTATAATCATTCACCTTTTAAATCAAGATGGTAATTCTATTGGCGATTATTACTACCCATCTGATTTTGACCTTTACGAAATATTCTTAAACTACTTTGAAACCGCATTTTCTTTTTAACTAAAAAAAGCCCGCCAAACGGCGGGCAAAAAGGGGTATGCTTATGTTCTGCAAAAATTGCGGCAAAGAGGTTGACGGAAATTTCTGCCAACATTGCGGCTGTCCTGTTTCAGAAACTATATTAAACGAAACCACCCAAACGCAAAAGCGCGCACATAAAGCCTTTCATATCTTATCCATTATAACTTCTGTTCTTTGTGTGCTTTCTTTGGTTAGCTTTTTTGGTTCAACATTATTAAACGAAACTTCCGATGTGCATATATCTCTTATTTTAATCAGCTTTTGCCTTCCATTTGTTATGTCTGTTCTTCTCGCGGCAAAAATTCAGCCTGCAAAGCAAGGCATATCCGTTTTATTGTATTTTTTCTCTTGCGCCGGACTATTGTTTATTGGCTTCGTTGGTCTTTCCTATTCTCTTACCGTAACAGCGCTTTGCGCTCTGACCGTTGTTTTTGAGCTTGTTACGGCGATTTTCGGGCAAAAAATAAGAACCGGTGCGAAACTACCTGTCAAGCGCATTGTTTTAACCGCTTCGATTTTTATTTTATTATCTGTTGTGGTTTTGACAGTCGAACGCATTACCAATTATCAGCACAACGCACGGCTTTCGGATGTCACTATAAACGGTGTTGCTTTGACAAAAGAGCAGCTGGACTATATCGACGAGAATTATATTTTGCGATACAGTGAGCACGAAGAGCTCACCGGCGGCAAACTTGAAGATTTGAATTTTGAGCAATCGGAACGCCAATCCGACATTGTTCCCGGAATGGAATATCATTCGACCGACATTTCGGCCTGTGATGTGTTACAGGTAGACTCTTCTTCTTTGTCCGTAACGCAAAACCTTGCCACTTCCTATTCGGTTCGCTATTCTCCGGTGAAAATAACAGATGAAAATTTGAAGAAGGTTTTAGAAGTCTATGCCGTTTTACTCGGCAATGAGTTTAAGCGTGACGAGGTTTCCTACACCCTTGATGAACTTCTCAAAAATCCGCTTCCGCAGGACGGTTCTGTTGTTTATAGCAACATAACTTCTCCGAAAGGCGGCACGCATATTTCTTTGTCCTTATTTGTAAACCAAAACGGCTATGCGGAATTAGATGTTATGTACCTTTTCCCGGAAGCTGTGGAGGTTCAATAATGTTATATAGAATTGTATCAACAATCAGTTTTATCACTCGGTATTTGCTTTGTGTTTTTACAATTGAGAAAGTTGACATTTTTAAAGATACCGGCGCGCAGATTCTTTGGTCTTTTGTCTTTGGTGGTGTTCTTTATTCTGTTTTCAATCTGATTTGTTTTCCGATTGTCGGAGCAGTTTCTCAAAAATTGGGATTCGAAAGCAGCGCGTTTAAATCGTTTTTATACTTTGTATTATATCTGCCTTTGATTTTCGTGACTTATGGAATATTACTGCTTCTTACGCACTTCGGGGTTTTGCCGATTTCGTTACCGATTCAATAACAGGTGGTGAAAATTTATGCCGAAAAAATCAAATACCCGCCGCTCCGATGGCCGCATCGCTGTGCAGGTTTATATCGGCAGCATCGACGGCAAGCGAAAATATAAAACCGTATATGGTAAAACGCAGAAAGAAGCCGAGCAAAAGGCGGCAGAGCTGCGCGCCCAGTTGCATCGCGGCGTCGATTTAATTTCCACCGACCGCACATTCAGCTTTTGGGCGGAACGGTTTTTGAAAACGAAAAAGAACAGTGTTTCGGTCGGCTGGTATAGATGTTTGGAGCAGCGGCTCGGGCATTTCACGGACCGTTTCGGCGACGCGGAGCTTTCTAAAATTCGTCTTTGCGATGTGCAGGCGACGCTTGATGATTTTGCCGCTTGTAACCCTTATTCCGGCAAACCCACCTCGCGCAAAACTATGATTGAATATGCGTCCGTCATTAAACAGTTTTTCAAATTCTGCGCCGCGAACCGTATCATCGACCGGTCGCCGCTTGAAGATCTTCTGACCGTTCCGGCGGGCGAACCGTCCAAGCACCGCGACGCGCTCACGACAGAGCAACGCGAGTGGATTCTCAACACACCCCACCGCGCACAGCCTGCGGCAATGGTTATGCTTTACACGGGACTTCGGCGCGGCGAGCTGACCGCGCTTTCTTGGTCAGATGTAGACTTGACTGCGAAAACCATCACCGTCAATAAAAGTTACAGTTATAAAGCGAAGTCGCTAAAATCCACCAAGACGGCCGCCGGCACGCGCATCGTCCCCATTCCCGACGTGCTCGCCGACTATCTTCGCGAGCTGCCGAAAACCTCGATGCTGGTCTTTCCGAATAAAGACGGCAGCTATATGTCGGACACATCCTGGCAAAAGCTTTGGGATAGCTACATGCGCGTTTTGAATCGAAAGTACGGCAACTTTATAGGCGCCCCTGCCGACAAGCGCAAGGCGCTTCCTATGGTAATTGACACGTTCACACCGCACTGCCTGCGCCACACTTATGCGACGATGCTTTATGATGCCGGCGTTGATGTCCTGACCGCAAAAGAATTTCTCGGACACAGCGACATCAAAACCACTCTTTCCATTTACACGCACCTGTCCGCCGAGAAATCGAAAACCGACATCGGCAAACTCAACCAATACTTGCAGTCAACCGCAAAAATCGAGGAAGAAAATGCGGCGAAAAAGTCAGCCTTTTGACTCTGTCATTTGCCTTTTCGCGAACTACATTTTACGCTACTTTCCGATATGTAAAAATTAAAATGCAAGTCAAATGCAAGTCAAAATCCCGCACTTTGCTTGATACTCTAAGCGTTTAAAAATTTAAATGGCGGGTTCGAATCCTGCCACCCCAGCCAAGCAAAGAACAGGTACTTTTGTGCCTGTTCTTTGTTTTTTTTACAGGATTCGAACCTGAGAAGGTTTGCGCGTTCAGAAAAGGCTCCGGCGGAGCGTTTTCAGCGCAAAGCGCGAGGGCGGTACCGCACGCAAAGCGTGAGGTGTCCCGAGCGAACAGTATGCGAAGGCGAAGCCGTCGCAGACGGTCGAATCCTGCCACCCCAGCCAAGCAAAGAACAGGTACTTTTGTGCCTGTTCTTTGTTTTTTTCAGGATTCGAACCTGAGAAGGTTTGCAGTTAAAAAACAGAGCCCTTACTTTCGTAAAGACGCTATAATTATTGAATTTTTATGCATTTATTCCTGTTTATCTTCCATTTGCTGTTGAATGTGCAACGGCAAAAAGAATTTTGGGCAGTTTGGTATGATTTCATACCTTGGGCAATCAAATTTATGCGCATTCATATAATCTTTTGGCATATCTCCATAAATTGCACATTTGGGATTCCATGAATCGGTGTGGAAATCTGAATACTTACATGATTTACAAATCGGAAATGTAATCCTGCCGCCAGCCAAAGGTGCTTCCAAATTGCTGTGCGCCTCGTCACAAAGGCGGACATATTCTTTTATTCTTTCCTCTTGCGTCACTTAAAGCACCTCCGCAACAATGATGTATTTCCCCCTTAAATACCTGCGCTTTTATTATACGGCATTCTGTGTCACTTTGCAAGCAAGCTTCGCATACTGGCGGCTTGCTGTTTTGCGCCGTAGCATTGCTTCCTATGGCAGGCAAATAAATCCTCTATCTCAGCAAAAAGGAACAAGTGCCAACAGGTGCTTGTTCCTTTTTTATTGACGGGAAAGACGGGCTATGATAACATAGCGCTAAAAAATAAAGGAGTTACAGAACACAAATGAAAAATGATGATTCTGTTTTTTGCCCTTTAATTGACAGGAATATTGATATAGTGGACTGTATGGAAAATAGAGACACAAAGGAAGCGTCTATTCCGGCAGAATATAAAGCCAAATCAAATTGGAAAACCATTTGTCAGAATTGTGCGAATCAAAAATATGAATCGAATATACTTTTTTCTGCCAACAGAAGAAAATAAACGCAAACCGGCGCATACCGAAGTATGCGCCGGTTTGCTATTTTTACCCTCAATGTTTGAAGATCTGCCGTCAAAATAACTCTCAGCGGCTCGTCATTCGAAACGATTGTAGCGGTTTTTTCACGTTTTGAAAAGGGCAAAAACAAAACTAACGAAAAAATCGACAAAATTAAAGATTTTCGTAAGGCTGTTTGCCTTTACAGAACTTCGCAGGAAACCGGGGTATAACCCGCTTCGCGCACAGCGGCAAACAGCGTTTCATCGCTGACATCTTTCGAGAGCGTCACGATTGCCTGTTTCTTTTCGAGGTCCACGGTTGCCGTTTCAACGCCGTCCACACCGGAGAGCGCTTGCTCCACGTGCATTTTGCAATGCGCGCACATCATACCGTCCACTTTCAATACTTTTTGCATACTATAACTTCCTTTCTGTGATTCCGGCTGTTCGCCGGTAAGATTTTCAGTAATTTCAGGGGATTTTTCGGGTTTTGAAACCGTCTGCGGCGGCGCGGATTTCGGTTTGAAAAAGCGCAGGCGCAAGGCGTTGGTTACCACGCAAACGGAGCTTAAACTCATTGCCGCGGAACCAATCATCGGGCTTAACCGCAAGCCGAGCGCCGGGTAAAACACGCCGGCGGCAACAGGAATGCCGAGCACATTATAAAAGAACGCCCAGAACAGGTTCATGTGGATATTGCGCACCACCGAGCGGCTGAGTTCGATTGCGGTGACAACGTCAAACAGCGAATCTTTCATCAGCACCACGTCGGCGGAGTCCACGGCGATGTCCGTCCCCGCGCCGATTGCAATCCCGATGTCGGCGCGCATAAGTGCCGGCGCATCGTTGATTCCGTCGCCGACCATCGCGACTTTGTGCCCCTGTTCCTGCAGCGCGCGGATATGCGCTTCTTTTTCGGTCGGCAGAACGTCGGAAATGACCGTTTCAATCCCGACCTGTTTGCGGATTGCCTCAGCGGTCGCGCGGTTGTCGCCCGTGAGCATGACAACGGAAATGCCCATTTTCCGAAGCTTACTGATTGCCGCACGGCTGTCATCACGCACGGTATCCGCCACGGCGATGATGCCGGCAAGCTTGCCGTCGCGCGCGAAAAGGAGCGGTGTTTTGCCGTCTTCTGAAAATGCATGCATTTTATCGCGCGCCGGGCTGTTTTCGGGCAAAAGCCCGTTTTCCGCAAGGAATGCGGCGTTACCGGCTAGGTAAGCGCGGCCGTTCACATTGGCACGAATCCCCCGCCCGCCGACGGCTTCAAAATCAGTTGTTTCCAAAAAGGCAAGCCCGTCGGCTTTCGCCTTTTCCACCACGGCAAGCGCCAGCGGATGTTCGCTGCCCGCTTCGGCGGAAGCTGCCTCCCGTAGGAACGCGGCTTCGTCGAGTGTATCATCTAACAGCAAAACATCGGTCAAGCGCGGTGTGCCGTTGGTTACAGTCCCGGTTTTATCGACCACGACGGTATCGACCTTGTGTAAATTTTCGAGGCTTTCGGCGGATTTGATAAGAATACCCAACTCCGCCGCTTTACCCGTACCGACCATAATCGCGACCGGCGTGGCAAGGCCCAAAGCGCACGGGCAGGAAATCACCAACACCGCAATCGCGTTGGAAAGCGCAAAGGAAAAGCTTTGCCCGGCAACAAGCCACACGACCGCGGTAACAAGGGCAACCGCCATAACGACCGGCACAAACACGCCGCTGACCTTATCCGCCAAGCGCGCAATCGGGGCTTTGGAGTTGCCCGCTTCGTCGACCAATTTGATAATTTGGGCAAGGGTTGTTTCTTCGCCGACTTTCGACGCGCGGAAGCGGAACGAACCGTTTAAGTTGATGGTCGCGGAAATCACTTCGTCGCCCGCGTTTTTCTCGACCGGCACGCTTTCGCCGGTAATGGCGGACTGGTCAACATAGCCCGTGCCGTCTATTAGTACGCCGTCGACCGGAATCCCCTCGCCCGGGCGAATCACGACGATATCCCCGGCGACGACCTGCTGCGCGGGAATGGTCTGTTCTTCGCCGCCGCGCACAACCACGGCAGTTTTCGGCGCAAGGTCTATGAGTTTATCGAGCGCGTCAGAGGTTTTTGCCTTGGACTTCGCTTCGAGATATTTCCCGACCGTGACCAAGGTTAAAATCATTGCCGCCGACTCGAAATAAAGCCCGTGGGACTGCGCTTCGGCGGCGGCCAAGTCGCCGTGCCCGAAGCTGTAAGCGAGCTGGAACATCGTAAACACGCCGTAAAGCATCGCGGCGCCGGAGCCGACCGCAACAAGCGAATCCATATTCGGGGCGCGGTGCCAAAGGGCTTTCAAGCCGGTATCATAAAAATGCCGGTTGATAAGCAAAATCGGCAAAGTGATAAACAACTGTAACAGCGCGGAAATCAGCGCGTTTTGCGTGCCGAGCAAAAAGCCGGGCACAGGGAGATGTAACATGTGCCCCATGGCGACATACATCAGCGGCACCAGCAAAACGACAGAAGCAATTAAACGGCGCTTCATACTTTCGCGCTCTTCTTCGGCGGCGGTTCGGCGTGCCTGCCAGGATTTGCGGAAGCTGTCGCCGTCGTCCTCTTTGGCGGGTGCTTTCGGCACGCTTGCGCCGTAGCCGATTTTTTCAACTGCGTCACAAATCGTCTTTTCCCCGACTTTGTTTTCGTCGTAGGAAACCGTCATTTGATTGGCAAGGAGGCTGACCTCGACCGATTGCACGCCGTCGAGCTTGCGCACACAGCGCTCGACGTTCGCTTGACACGCGGCGCAGGTCATTCCCGTCACATCATATTTTTCGGTTTTCATAAGTTCTCCTTCTTACTTTAATTTCTTAATGAGGTCAACGGCCTCTTCGACAATTTCCATATTGCCTTTTTTAATTTCTTCCGCCACGCAGGTTTCCAAGTGGCTTTGCAGCACGAGGTAGCTGAAATTCTGAAGCGCACTTTCCACCGCGGCAACCTGGGTTAAAATATCGCCGCAATAGCGATTATCCTCAAGCATTTTCTCAATCCCGCCGAGCTGGCCTTTCATCCGCTTCAAACGGTTTTGCAAGGCGCGCAGCTCTTTTTCGCTTCGCGGGGTATGTTTATGGCGGCACGCGCAATGTTCTTCGTTACAATTCATTGTTTGCATATTCTTTTCGTTCATAGTGAAACCTCCAAATACCCCTTTGGGGTATCTTATAGCTGTATTATAATACCCCGTAAGGGTATTTGTCAAGAGGCTAAAAAATTTTTATAGAAAAGAAAAACAGCAGACGGCGCCTGCTGTTTATTTGCTTATTTTGTCTTTTTGTGCTTTTTGGCTTTGGTCGGCTTTTCGGCATTTTCGGAAAGCCCTTGGGCGACCGTCGGAAAATCGTGCTTTGTGTCCGCGGTCGGCTGGATTTCATAAGTGCCGTATTTTCGAAGCATTTCATAAGAGGTTTCCGGCTCGCCCGCCACGGACTGCACCGAAAGCTCAACGTTTGGTTCTTCTGTTTTTTTCTTCTTCAAAAAAATCCCTCCCCTGTTACGGTTTGCAGATTTTTTGCGGCTATACATAATAAAAAACGGCGCGTGGATTTTTCTTGACAATTATGCTACAATATTTTTATTGTTGAAACAAGGAGAACCGCTTTGAAAAACACGGACACAAAAGAAGAAATCTATGCCCGCTTACCCGAAACACTTTTGCCGTGGTATCGCGCCAACGCGCGCGACCTGCCCTGGCGCAAAGACCGCGAGCCTTATCACGTTTGGGTGTCGGAAATCATGCTCCAGCAAACGCGTGTGGAGGCGGTGCGCGGCTATTACGAGCGCTTTTTAAAAGCGCTTCCCGATATAAAATCGCTCGCTGAAATTCCCGAAGAGGCGCTTTTAAAACTTTGGGAGGGGTTGGGCTATTATTCGCGCGCACGGAATTTGCAAAAGGCGGCAAAGTGTATTTTAGGAAACCACGGCGGTGTTTTTCCGTCAGACTTTGACGCGGTGCGCGCCCTGCCCGGGATAGGCGATTACACGGCGGGGGCGGTTTGCTCAATTTGCTATGAAATGCCGACACCGGCGGTGGACGGCAACGTTTTGCGCATTACCGCGCGCATGAGCGGGAACACGGCGCCCATTGACCTGCCTGAAACCAAAAAGGCGGTCGCAAATGCTTTAAAGGAAGTTTACCCGAAAGGGCATTGCGGCGATTTCACACAAAGCCTTATGGAGCTCGGCGCGTGCGTTTGCACGCCGAAAAGCCCGAAGTGCGGCGAATGCCCGGCGAAGGATTTTTGCTTTGCGAAAGCGAACAGCTGCGCGGACAAATTGCCCGTCAAGCTTCCGAAGCGCGAAAAGCGCGTGGAACCGCGCACGGTTTTTCTTTTGGAATGTGACGGCGCATTTGCCGTTTGCAAGCGGGAAAGCAAGGGGTTGCTTGCCGGTCTTTGGCAGCTGCCGAACACAGACGGGGCGCTTTCGCCCGAAGCCGCGCTCGAAACCGTAACGGGCTTCGGTGCAGAGCCGATTGAGCTTTTAAAAGAGACGCACAAGGTGCACATTTTCACGCACATTCGCTGGGAAATGGTCGGGTATCATATTCTCTGCAAAGAAAAATGCGACCGCTTTTTGTGGGCGACGCCAAAAGAACTCCAAAGCACATATGCCCTGCCGACGGCATTTCGGATATTTTTGGGGGAGAACACATAATTAGGAGGAAAATCGTATGAAAGTTTTTTTGTGCGGTGGCGGAGATGGCGCTCAAACCATTGAAGCAAATAAAAGATTAAACGAAGTGATCGACCATTCTAAGCCCTGCTTATATATTCCGTTAGCCATGGAACAGGCGTTGTATGAAGACTGCTATATGTGGATAACAGAAGAATTAAAAGACGTTGAAATTCCCGGCATTGAAATGGTAAGAAGTACAGATGAATTATCCACTAAGGAATTCAATGCGTATAGCGCGATCTTTATTGGCGGCGGCAATACATTTAAATTGTTAAATGATTTAAAGACATGCGGTGCTTTTGAGAAGCTAAAAAGATATTTGAATAACGGCGGTGTTGTCTTTGGCGGCAGTGCAGGTGCTATCATCTTTGGTAAGGATCTGGATGCTTGTCGGCTTGACGATGTCAATACAGTTAATTTGCGTGATACAAACGGTTTTGATATTTTAAACGGAATATCGCTCCTATGTCATTATACAAACGGAACCGTTGATAAAACGGAGCAAAGCAAACAATTTTTATTGGAAGTATCCAAGCATGGAAAAATCATAGCATTACCGGAAGAAGTCACACTTTTCGTAAATGACGGCAGCATAGAAGTCATTGGTACTAAATCATATTTTCTTTTTGAAGATGGTGTGATGATTGAAAAGAATAATGAAACTGCATTTGCTTAAAGATTTATGGGCAGTCCAACAGGAAACAGCTATGCAGCATTCGTAAAAGGCACGCGGGCAAGCATTTCGCTTGCCCACGTGCCTTTTTTGTTTCTCGTCGCTATAGGTTGCTTTGTTGTATCCCTGCCCTGCGGCGGGCGTGGAAGCCCGCCACTACGCGGTTTTTTGCATATTGCGGCTTTGCAAAAACCTGCAACCGTTTCTGACATCTAACGTCTGATATCTGACATCTAAAATGCGCTTACCGGTGCGGCGTACTGCTCGTAATATTGCGCATTGTACGCCTGTTCGAGCCAATACAGCGTAAGGGTCGTGTCCGGGTCACAGCGATACCACTTTCCGTCAAGGATGAGGCTGTCGTGCTGGATGCCAACATCTAACGTACTGCCATCCGAAAAAAACACGCAAAACTGATGAAGCGGGCCGCCCGCGACGCCGTCCGGCGGGTCGCGCATTGCCAGCGGAAATGCCCGAAATGTGACGAATGTCCCGCAAAGGATTTTTGCTTTGCGAAAGCGAACGGCTGCGCGGACAAGTTACCCGTCAAACTTCCGAAGCGCGAAAAACGCGTGGAACCGCGCACGGTTTTTCTTTTGGAATGTAGCGGCGCGTTTGCCGTTTGCAAGCGGGAAAGCAAAGGGTTGCTCGCGGGGCTTTGGCAGCTGCCGAACACAGACGGGGCGCTGTCGCCCGAAGCCGCGCTCGAAACCGTGTCGGGCTTTGGTGCAGAGCCGATTGAGCTTTTAAAGGAGACGCACAAGGTGCACATTTTCACGCACATTCGCTGGGAAATGGTCGGGTATCATATTCTCTGCAAAGAAAAATGCGACCGCTTTTTGTGGGCGACGCCAAAAGAACTCCAAAGCACCTATGCCCTGCCGACAGCGTTTCGGATTTTTTTAGATGAGGATTAAACCATATATAATAAACGACCCCCGGGCGATCTGATTTGACCGCCCGGGGATTTTTGTAGTTTATTATAGGTTATCGCCTGTTTTTAAATTTTCTATATCGCACTACAAATGTGATAAGTACAGCAATATACAGAACAATAATCCCACAATATAGGGCAGTTATAATATAGCTGTCATATATATCTCCATTCATAAGCAATATAAGCAAATTCAGCAGCACAAGTGCTGCAAACGGCAAATACCGGTGTTTGAATATGCGCAGCAGCATTTGCGCTCGGGAATCATCGTCGCAAAAGATTTCTTCCGTTCCCTGCATGGCGGACGCTGGTTTTCTGAAATAACTGTATTGTGCGTAATCCTGTATATATTCCCAACCGCAGTCTTCAAACATTTGCAGGTATTCCGCTTTATCCATGTCGGTCTGCGGGTTGTAGTCGAGCTGATAGATGACATCTTCCGGCGCGCAGGCTTCAAAGGTGTAGAGATTAAGCCCGGATATGCGGCGCAGTTTCCAGCCGGCATTGTGCATTTTACGAAGATATGCCTGTTCTTTTTCATAAGCAAAAATCGAAAAAGTTTTCCAAACCTTTTTGGTTTTCATTTACATTGCCTCCTTTGCGACCCGATACAAGCGTTCTATGCGGTTGAGCTCCAGCTGCAGCACCTCAAGCCCCAAGTCGGTAATTTGATAAATCTTTCGCTTTTCTTCTTCCCGAACGAACCGAATCAACCCATCTTTTTCCATTTTGGAAAGACTGCCGTACATCGTTCCGGGTGCGAGGCGTATCGCGCCGTCCGTCAGTTTTTCAACCGTTTGAACAATACCGTAACCGTGATTGGGCTGTTTTAAGCACAGCAAAATGTAAAACGCCGTTTCCGTCATGGGGACATAAACTTTTTTAATATGCTGATCCAAAGTCCGCTTCCTCCGTTAAGTCTCACTGCGATATATCGTACTGCTATATATAATATATCGTACTTCGATATATTTGTCAATAAAATTCTATATAATTTTTTTGTAGTATACATGGTGAACAGCCGCAAGGGCTTCTTTAAGGGATTGTTTTATTCCTTCCTTTTCTATAAAATACGGGCGGCCGAAATCGACCGCCCGAGGGTTTTGCTATTTTTTTGAGATTACAGGTAGAAAGCGAGCGCGAGAAAGGCTCTGCCCTTAATTTTCTTCGCTTGCCGGCGCGGCGTACTGCGCGCTATATTGCGTATTGTAAGCCTGCTCCAGCCAATACAAAGGTTTTGCCGTTTCCGCGTCACATCGGTACCACTTTTCGCCGAGGATTAAGTAGTCGTGCTGCACGCCGACGTCTAAACTGCTGCCGTCTGAAAAGCGCACGCAAAATTGATGCAGGCGACCGCCGGAAACGCCGTCAGGCGGATTGCGCATCTCGAGCGGAAAAACCCGTATATTTTGCAGTCCGTTTTTAAAGACTTCAGTATCAATTTCCGTCATCTCTATATACGGTTCGTTTGTCCACTTCGCGTAAAGCTCGACCGTGCAGCCTTGAAAATCATATGCTTCTATGGGCGACGGCAGGCTTTTTAAATAAACGCCCACGCCACCCGCGGCAAGTCCCACCGAAAAAAGCAGAAACACTAACACAATGTAAATTTGTTTTTTAGGGTTAACGCACATTACCTTCCCCCCAGTCATGTAGACCAATAACGGCAAGTTGCTTGTATCAGAAGACAGGTTAAACCAACATCTGTGCGAGAGTATTGATATCCAGAGCTAGTCACAGTTCCTCCACAAAATCCTACTTCCGGATCCATAACTGTTATGGTCCCTTTAATAATATCTACACCGCTAATTACGCAGGCGTGTCCATTCCCGTTAGACACCCTAAAAGTTCCAAATATCGGATAATCCGCCCGAATATTCCGGCTAATGACACCACCTGATGGGGCTTGAGCTTTGTACGAATAAAGTAAAAGATAGTAGTCCCAGCGAAGTATTCCCACTTCATCACCAAAAGGCAAGCTCCGATTAAAATTCGTTTCCCCGTAATGCTTCTTTGCGACATCAATCGCTGTATGGTTCGTTCCTTTTTTATAATTCACAATACAAGCAATAGATGCAGCCCAACAAATTTGCGAATTGGAAACTGTCATTTGTGAAACAAAACTTACAGGACAAGAATAGTACGTTTGCACACGCGTCATAGCAGGAGGCGTATACGCTAAATCGGTGGAGGTACTGATTTCTGTCAACTGTATATGCCCATCCGGTAGAGGATTAGCTTCCGGTTGCAAAACAGAGCGCCCCTCTACCACCAAACTGTTTTGCTTCAAAAGATGATATGCGTTACCATCGTACAGATAACAGTTCGCATAATCATAAATCAAAGCAAACGCCGTGTTTTCAGTCAGAACTGCATTGACTTCGTCCACAAGCAATGCCGTAATTTGGAACGTTGTAGTCTGCCCATCCTCTAAAGGCACAGCCCACGCAACCAATGCACCATTTTCCTTTAACGGATAAAGCACATTATTTGGGATAAAACCATCTGCTGTATACACATATGTACATACCGGTTCTGCTATGGAAAGCTCCTCGAAATCAACATCCGAAAGGCCTATATCCTGCTTGATTTGTTCTATATTTTGTAACGCTGACACAATTTTTTCCGTGTCCGGCTGAACTTGAACAGCTGATACACTGAACATCATTGTCGTAAAAAGTGTAAGACTCAATATCCAACTTATTATAAATTTACTTTTTTTATTCATGATACCCTCCTATTCTTTTGCCAAAATTATGGCAAAGTTATCTTAGCACCTAAACAATTCATATATTTTCTTTAGCTTTTTAGTCCATTGGAATCACCTCATCTCTTTTTGACTTGACAAATAGACAAAAAGGGCAGCCGAAACCGACTGCCCGAAATCCATTTGCCAAAACACCTGCCGCAATCGGTGCTATGCACTATATTACAATAGAATTATAGCATGATGCTTTATATGATTCTATTGGAAAAAGCGCTAAAAAATAAATATAGCTGTTGTAAGCTTTGCCTATTGTCTATTGGGCGCTTCCCCCTGCTTTTCGGAACGGAAAAGAATGTAAATTATTACTTTTTTGTGAACTTTACAAAAAGGGGTTGATTTTTTCTAAATTATGGCTAAAATATATATTAGCACTCAAAGAGAACGAGTGCTAAAACAATGTAACTAATTCTTTCAGGAGGAATTCATATGACAATCAAACCACTTGCAGACAGAGTTGTGCTCAAGGCTGTGGAGGTTGAAGAAACCACGAAGAGCGGCATCATTTTGGCGGCTTCCGCACAGGAAAAGCCCCAGGTTGCTGAAGTTGTGGCTGTCGGCCCCGGCGGCGTTGTGGACGGCAAAGAGGTCACCATGTATGTGAAACCCGGCGACAAAGTTATTACAAGCAAATATTCCGGCACAGAAGTCAAAATGGACGACGTTGAATACACCATCGTCCGTCAGGCAGACATTCTTGCCGTTGTGGAATAATTTTCGGGAGGTAATTTGAAATGGCAAAACAGATTATTTACGGCGAAGAAGCGCGCAAAGCGCTGCAGGCCGGTATTGACAAATTGAGCGACACCGTTAAAATCACGCTCGGCCCCAAAGGCAGAAACGTGGTTCTCGATAAGAAATACGGCGCACCGCTGATTACCAACGACGGTGTTACGATTGCAAAAGAAGTGGAATTGGAAGACGCTTTCGAAAACATGGGCGCACAGCTCGTGAAAGAAGTCGCCACCAAAACAAACGATGTTGCCGGCGACGGCACCACGACCGCTACCCTGCTTGCACAGGCGCTTGTGCGCGAAGGCATGAAGAACGTTGCGGCCGGTGCGAACCCGATGGTCGTGAAAAAAGGTATGCAGATGGCAGTTGACGCAGTTGTCGAAGCACTCAAAGCCGAAGCAAAACCGGTTAAGACCGCTGACGACATTGCAAGAATCGCTACCATTTCCGCGGCGGACGAATTCATCGGCAAGCTGATTGCGGACGCGATGGAAAAGGTCACGGCAGACGGCGTTATCACCATTGAAGAGTCCAAGACCTCTGAAACTTACAGCGACGTTGTGGAAGGCATGCAGTTTGACCGCGGCTACATTTCCCCGTACATGGTAACCGATACCGACAAAATGGAAGCGGTCATTGACGACGCTTATATTTTGATTACCGACAAGAAGATTTCCAACATTCAGGAAGTCCTGCCGTTGCTTGAAAAAATCGTTCAGGCCGGTCAGAAACTGGTCATCATCGCCGAAGACGTGGAAGGCGAAGCTCTTTCCACCATTTTGGTCAACAAACTGCGCGGCACCTTCACCTGCGTTTGCGTGAAAGCACCGGGCTTCGGTGACAGAAGAAAAGAAATGCTGCAGGATATCGCTATTTTGACCGGCGGCGAAGTCATCACCTCCGACCTCGGCCTGGAGCTGAAAGACGCTGACATTCCGCAGCTTGGTCGTGCAAAACAGGTCAAGGTCACCAAAGAGAACACCACGATTGTGGACGGTGCCGGTGACGGCGAAGCCATTAAAGGCAGAGTTGCACAAATCAGAAGCCAGATTGAAACCACGACTTCCGAATTTGACCGCGAGAAATTGCAGGAAAGACTTGCAAAACTCGCCGGCGGCGTAGCGGTTATCCGCGTCGGTGCGGCGACCGAAACTGAAATGAAAGAAAAGAAGCTGCGCATTGAGGACGCGCTTGCAGCGACCAAGGCGGCTGTGGAAGAAGGCTCCGTTGCAGGCGGCGGCGTAGCGCTGCTCCAGACCATTCCGGCAGTTCAGAAACTTTTGGACTCCACCGAAGACGCTGACTTAAAGACCGGTATTCGCATTGTACTCAAAGCCATTGAAGCACCGGTTCGCCAGATTGCGAAGAACGCGGGTCTTGAAGGCTCCGTTATTGTCAACGAGATTCTCAACGCGAACAAATCCGGCTACGGCTTCGATTTCGCAAGCGAAAAATATGTCGATATGTTTGAAGCCGGCATTCTCGACCCCGCAAAGGTTACCCGTTCCGCTTTGCAGAACGCGGCTTCCGTTGCAGCGATGGTGCTGACCACGGAATCCTTGGTAACCGATATCCCCGACCCCAAGGCTGACGCGGCGGCTGCTGCGGCAATGGCACAGGCCGGCGGCGGTATGTATTAATCCCCTGAAAGCATAAATAAACCCCTGAGCGTGTAACACGCTCAGGGGTTTTCTTTGTTTATTTAAGCGCGATTTCAAACCGGCCGATCAACTCTTTGAGTTTTAATTTATTCGCAAACTGCTGGCGATAGGTCACAGATTTTGCTTTGCCCTGTTCTTTGAGCGTTTGCAGCTGCGTTTCGGTATTTTCGTACTCCGCAAGCAGGCGGTCGTACATATCTTCAAGCTTTCCGAGTTTTTCAATTGCTAATTCGGCGTCCACATTTTCCGTGAGGACATAAACCTTATTTTCTTTTCTTGTCAGTCGCATTTTATCCCCTCAAAGTTCAAATGAAAACGGCAGCAATTCGCCGAGCGTATGGATTTCACAGTCGCCGGTATCGTCGCCGAAAATGACGCGAAATTCGGGTGCACAAAATTCGGACAGCGCCTGCCGGCAAACGCCGCACGGCGTGCAGAAATGCTTGTAAACGCCGTTTTTGTCCCGCCCGACGACGGCTATGGCGTCAAAATCCGTTTCGCCCTCGCTCACCGCTTTAAACAGCGCGACGCGTTCGGCGCACACCGTCGGCGAAAAGCTCTTGTTTTCAATATTACAGCCGAGATACACTTTTCCCGCTTTTGTGAGCAGTGCCGCGCCCACCGTAAAGCCGGAATACGGCGCGTAAGCGTGTTTTTGCGCGTCCAGCGCGCAGACAACCAATTCCTGCGGCGTCATAAGAAGCGCCTCCCTTATGTCTTTTTTTATCATCATACAAAAAACGCTTCCAAAAATCAACTCCCGCTTCGTTCTTTTCGGGAGAAAATCGCAATATGCATAGAACAAAACCATCTTTTCGGAGGCGTGATTATGGATACTTTACGCTTTGGCAGCCGCGGGGCGCAAGTGGAATATTTACAGTTGGCGTTACAGCGTGCGGGTTATCGGGATTTAGCGTTGGACGGCATTTTCGGGGCGCGCACCGGTGACGCGGTTCGTGATTTTCAGCAAAGGAACGGTCTTTTCCCGGACGGCGTGGTCGGGCGGCTTACCTGGAACCGCTTGATGCCGTATTTAAAAGGCTACACCACCTACACCGTGCGGCGCGGCGATACATTTTATAATATCGCGCAGAAATTCGGCACGGATTTGCGCCGGATTTTGACGGCAAACCCGACTATTAACCCGCAAAACCTGCAAATCGGGTCGGTTGTTTATGTGCCGTATGATTTCGCGCTGGTGCCCACCAACGTGCAGTATTCTTATGTTTTGCTCACCCTTCTTACAGAGGGGCTTGCGGTTCGGTATCCGTTTTTGAAAACCGGCAGTTTCGGGCAGAGTGTCACGGGCAAAAATCTTGTTTATATCCGCATTGGGACCGGCGCGAAAGAAGTCTTTTACAACGCCGCGCACCACGCCAACGAATGGCTGACAACGCCAGTCCTGCTCAAATTCACCGAAGAATATGCAGACGCATTTTCACAAGGTGGCAGTATCGGCGGCGAGGCGGCAAACACGCTGTTTACAAATTACAGCTTGTATTTGGCGCCGATGGTAGACCCCGACGGCGTGGACCTTGTGACGGGGGTGCTTTCTTCGGGCGGGTATTATAACCAAGCTGTGCGCATTTCGGAACAGTACCCGCAGGTTTCTTTTCCGAGCGGGTGGAAAGCAAATATTGCGGGCGTGGATTTGAATTTGCAGTACCCTGCGAACTGGGACGAAGCCAAACGCATTAAGTTTGAGCAGGGGTTTACCTCCCCCGCCCCGCGGGACTATGTCGGCAAAGCGCCGCTAGTCGCGCCCGAAAGCTATGCGGTTTACCGTTTCACAAAATCGCACAATTTCCTGCTGACGCTTTCTTACCACAGTCAAGGGAAACTCATTTATTGGAAATATCTTGACTACGAACCGGCGCGCTCGCGGGAGATTGCCGACTATTTCGGCGAAGTAAGCGGCTATTCCGTTGAGGAAACGCCTTATGCTTCCGGCTTCGCGGGCTACAAAGACTGGTTTATTGAAACCTATAACCGCCCAGGCTACACGATTGAAGTGGGTTTGGGGCAAAGTCCCCTGCCTGTTTCGCAGTTCCCGGAAATCTATCGCGCAAATCTCGGGATTCTTGTCGGCGGGATGACAAAGATTTAAACACAAAAAAGGCACGGTATCTCAAAAAAGATACCGTGCCTTTGTTTTCAGAAAAGCATTACAGCAGTTTTGCCGCCGCCTTGTCGAGGTAAACGACCACGTTCGGGTGGAACTGCAAAATGGAAGCCGGGCAAACCGGAGTGACCTCGCCTTTAATCATTGCCGCCATGGCGTCGGCTTTCGCGGAGCCTGTCGCAATCATGACGATTTTTTTCGCTTTCATAATCGAGCCGATGCCCATGGTCAGCGCGTAATGCGGCATCGGGTTTTCGTCGAAATATTTGGAGTTTGCGTCAATCGTGCTTTCGGTCAGTTTGACTTTGAACGCGCCTTTGGTAAAGCAAATCGACGGTTCGTTAAAGCCGATGTGCCCGTTGCGGCCAATCCCTAAAAGCTGAATATCAATATGCGCCTTGTCGAGCTGGTCGTCATAGCTGCGGCATTCCGCTTCGACGTCGGTTGCGTTGCCGTCTAAGAAATGCACGTTTTGCTCCTGAATGTCGGTGTGGTTAAACAGCTGTTCGTGCATAAAGGTGTAATAGCTGTTTTTGTCGTTGCGCGGCAGACCGACGTATTCGTCCAAGTTGTAGGTCCGCACGTCGCGAAGACTTACTTCGCCCTTTTGGCAGGCAGCAGATATGTATTGATAAGTCGGGACGGGAGACGCGCCCGTCGCAAGGCCTAAAACGATGTCCGGCTTTTTTTGAATCGCCTCTACAAACAATTTGCCGGCCGCTTCGCCGATTTCGGCTGCGTTTTCCATGATGATAATTTCCATACACTTCACCCTTTTCGTGATTTACACGGATTATTTTACCATATTTAGCCCCGTTTGCAACCGAATTTTCCATTTTTGTAGGAAATGCTTACAAACGCTTAAAAATATGCTATACTTTTATTGGAAATCCGCGTGAAAGGATGGAAACTATGATTCGAAACGGCATTGACCTTGTGGAAATTGATCGCATCCGACGCTCTTTAGAAAGCCCGTCTTTTTTGCAAAAGGTGTTCGGTGAACACGAGCGCGCCGCATTTTCACATAACGGGCTGCGTGCGGAAAGCGCCGCCGGCGCCTTTGCCGCTAAAGAAGCGTTTTCGAAAGCGCTCGGCACGGGGATTCGCGGGTTTTCGCTAAAAGAAGTTGAAGTACTGCACGACCAGTACGGCGCACCGTATTTTTTACTTTCGGGAAAAGCCGCCGCGATTGCGGCAGAACAAAATCTTGATTTTGCGTTAAGCATCACACACACAAAATACTACGCCGCCGCGGTGGTGACCGCGTTCGGAAAGGAGACCGATAAAAGATGATTCCGATTTTAACGACGCAGGAAATTAAAGCTTTGGAAGCCGCCGCAGACGCCCAGGGTATTTCGTATTTGCGGCTGATGGAAAACGCGGGTTCCGCCTGCGCAAAAACCATTCGCACGCGCTTTGACAAGACGGACAAGCGCAAGGTAGTCGTTTTATGCGGCAAAGGGAAAAACGGCGGGGACGGCTTTGTCGCCGCGCGGAAATTGCAGGAAAACGGCTATGACGTTCGCGTGCTTTTGACCTGCGGCTCGCCCACGGCGGAAAACGCACAGGAAATGTTTGAGCGGCTGACGGAATTGGAAATCCCGGTTGACCCTTACGATGCCGCTTCAGACCGGCAGCACGCGCGTTTACAGGAAGCGGACATTCTTATTGACGCGGTGTTCGGCACGGGATTTTCGGGCGTTCTGCCGGAAAGTTTGCAGGAATTGTTCTCTTTTCTCCGCACTTGCAAAGGCTATGTGGTTTCGATTGACCTGCCGAGCGGCTTGAGCGCGGACACAAACGAGGTGGAAAGCGGTGCGGTGTATGCGGACCTCACCATTTCGGTCATGGCGCTTAAAAAAGCGCTCGTCTGCGCCCCGGCGAAAGACCATGCGGGCGAAGTCGAGGTGGTTTCAATCGGTGTTCCGAAAGAATTATACGTGTCTTACGACAAGCTCGTTACCTTTACAAGAAAAGAGATTGCCGACTGGTTTCCCGCGCGCGATTCCGACGCCAACAAAGGGTCTTTCGGCAAGGCGCTTATCGTTGCAGGAAGCTACGAAATGCCTGGGGCGGCGCTGCTCGCCTCATCGGCTTGTGTGGAAACCGGCGCGGGGCTTGTACGGCTTGCCTTCCCGGAATGCGCTTACGCCGCGGTCACGGCCGCGGTGCCGGAAAAGGTGCTTTTGCCTTTAAAAGCCAACCGCTTCGGGCGAATTTCGGCGCAGAACGAAAAGCGTCTGCTTGACACCCTGTCAAGCTCAACAGCTTGCCTCATCGGCTGCGGTCTCGGGGTGGATTACGACACGCAGGCGTTGGTGCGCGCCGTTCTTCAAAACGCAAAAATTCCGCTGATTTTAGACGCGGACGGCATAAACGCCGTGCAAAATGACATAGATATGATTAGAGAAGCAAAAGCGCCGGTCATTTTGACCCCGCACCCGGGCGAAGCCGCCCGACTGCTCGGCTGCACAGCGCAAGACGTGCAAAACGACCGCGAAGGCGCCTGCCGTACGCTTTGTGAAAAAACCGGCGCGACGGTTGTGCTCAAAGGCGCGGGCACGCTCGTTTCAAAAGACGGCGTCCATTTCGCGATGAACCAAACCGGCAACCCCGGTATGGCGACCGCCGGGAGCGGCGACGTGTTGGCGGGCATGATTTTGGGGCTTTTGTGCATCGGGCTTTCACCGTTGGAGGCGTGCATAGCCGGCGCACACATTCACGGGCTTGCCGGCGACACGGTAAGCGAACAGTATTCGCTGTGCGGCAACACGCCGTCGAAAATGCTGAAAGTGTTGCCAAAGCTGCTTTCTCAATTTGAATAACGGAGGTGACGCCCGTCTTGCGGCGTCTGCTTTTTGCTCTTGCAGCGGGGCTTCTACTATTCTGCTGCGGTTGTCAAAACAACACGGATGATAAAACGGCAAAACCGATTGCCGACGCGTTTTCGGCGACGGTTGCAATTTCGCAAGGGGCGTTTTCCTATACTGCCGAAATCTCGAAACGGGCGGACGGCACTTTTGTGACGACGTTAAAAGAACCGGCGGCATTAAACGGGCTTACCATTACGCAAACGGCTGATAATTGTTCGTTTGCCTTTGCGGGGCTTAAGTTACAAACCCCGCCGTCGCTATTGCCGGACGCGGCGTTTTCAAGCTGTATGCAAAAGGCGTTCGAGACCTTACTCGACAGCGCGCGGTTTGTTGCCGCCCAGCACGGCACCGATATGGTTTACAGCGGGCGAACGGAAAACGGCAACAACTTTACCTTTACTGCGGAAAAAGACACCGGCGTGCCGTTGACGCTGGAATTTCCCGAGCGACAGCTAACGGTCACATTTTCCGATTACAAAGCAACAAGCTAAACAAGACCCCGCTTTGCAAAGCGCAAAGCGGGGTTCTTTTCGGTTTCATTTAGATATTAGTCAATCAGCATTTTAATGACGATTTTGCGCACCTTTTCGGGGAACTGGACGCAGCAACCGGGCTTGTGGCCGTCCTGCGGGTAAAAGACGACGAATTCGTCGGCGCGTACCTGAAAACGGCAGGAAACCGACCCCGAATAAAACGCCGCGTCTGTTTCTTCATTATAAGGGATTTTTTCTTCGAGGGAATTGGTCTGCTGCCAATACATTTCTTCACAGCCCTCAATAATATACTGCAAATCTATGTAACGTCGGTGGCTTTCAAAGTCCTTTTCCGACTCCGGCGCGGTTTCGTATTCCTGCACCAAAGCATAGCAGCGGTCCCCGTCGAGTTCATACCGACCGACCGGCAATTCTTTCTTTTTGAAATTCATAATGAAATCATACGCCAAAAGCGAGCTTTCGCTGCTGCGCGCATATTTCAAAAAGTTGTTGATGTTGTCCAGAATCATTTTGCCTGTTCTCCTTTTTTGGTGTCATCAATCATATGGACATTCAAATGATTATAAGTCATTTCAATGCCGTGGCGGTCAAAGTCCGCCTTAATTTGCTCAAGAAGCGCGTAGCGCGCCGGCCAGTAATCGCCGGTTTTAACCCACGCGCGGACGATGTAGCAAATGCTGCTGTCGTCAAACGAAGAAACCGCGGCAAACGGCGGGTCGGGCTCGTCTAAAAATTTGCCGACCGTCGCAACGGATTCCAAAAGCGACGTGCGCACCAAAGCAATCGGCGCGTCGTAAGAAGCTGCGATTTCCAAATCCACGCGGCGTTTGTCCTGCGTCGTGTAGTTAATAATTTTGGTCGAAATGATTTTGCTGTTGGGCACATAAATCATTTTGTTGTCCACGGTGGTGATTCGCGTGTGGATAAGCCCGATCATTTTTACCGTGCCGCCGACATCGTCAATGTCCACATAGTCGCCGAGTTTAAACGGCTTCGAGACCATGAGCATAATGCCGCTCGCGAGGTTGGAAAGCGAGTCCTGCACGGCGAGGGACGCGGCAAGACCGATGACGGAAAACGCCGCCAACAGCGACGTGACCGAAACGCCGAGTGCGTCAATCACAATCATCGCGGTGATGAAATACAAAATCAGCTTGATAAAAATGCGTATGATTTTTTTAAGCGTATCGTCCAAAGTCACGCGCCGCATGACCCGGTCAAACAGGCGCATGACAATGCGCATAATCAAATAGCAAACGACAAACGCAATCACGGCGGCCAAAATTTTGCCCACCGTGAAATTACCGACAGAGTAGTTTAAAATTTCGTGAATTCGTTCCATGGGTTACCCTTTTTGCAGTCGCGCTAATTTATTTAGCGCACAGAATTGTTGCCGCCATAGTAAACTGCGCGGCATAATAAAGCGTATGGTTTAAAATGATATTGAATTTTGTGTTTTTGCCCTCGCCGAAATACATGCCGGAAAGTACTAAATCGGAAAGCAGGAACACAAGCCCGCCGATAGACATAACCACCCACATTTTCTGGAAGCCCGTAATGTAGGCTGTCACCATGGCGGTGGTCATCGTCAGCGCCAGCATAAAGGAATATAAGAAAACAATCCATTTGAATTTGCCGTAATGCATTTTGAGCGGTTTTTCGAGGTTTACCGCAATCACGGCAAACACAAGCGCCGCCAAAACAGAAACGATAATCGAGCCTTTTGTGTAAGGGCTCGCCGTATACTCCGCGGCAACAAAGCTGATATGCCCGATTAAAAAGAAAATAAAGCCGGAATAAAGGTAAGAGTCCTTATCCTGCAGATAAATCCATTTTAAGTCGAGCCACACGTCGCCCAACAGCCCGCAGATAAGCCCAAAGGTCACAAACGACCCGAAGCCCAAAAAGCTGCGGTTGTGGTTGGTCGCCGCCACCGCCGTGGCAATAAAGCAAAGGCTTGCCACCGCTTTGGCATATAACGCGGCAATCCCGCCGCGCTTTACACGGAGAGTCAGGAAAACCGCAGTTGCAAGAACGCCGATGACCAACAGAATCCAATAATACAAAAAACCACTCCTAACGCTTTATTCTTTATTACATAATATACAATATTTCGAATGGTTTTTCAATATATTTTGGGAAAAATTAAAGATTAAACCTCATAATCTGCCGCTAAGCGGGATTGCACATAAGGCGCCGAGCGTTTTTTGTGCGCCAAATGCAGCGGATGGTTTTGAAACGCGGGAACCGCGTCCAACGATTCCAGTTCCGCGTAAAATACGAAATCGCAGTCGCTCCCTTTTACCGCTTCGCCGATTTCACACGAAAGAAGCCCCGGGATACCTTCCAGGCTTTTTACGGACGCACGAAGCATCGCGAGTACCTCATCGCGGTTTTGGTCGTTGACCGCGTCGGAAAATTTCCAAAACAAAATGTGACGAACCACTGTAATCACCTCTTTTTTGTATTGTAGCACAAAACGAAAAAAAATAAAGTGTTGACAAATCGAAAAAACTGTGTTTTAATTGGATAAACCGTTGAGACGGAAGTAAAACTGCACAACCGAGTTCGAAGAGAGTGGGCGTTGGTGAGAGTCCCGCAGCTACGGCGCAGACAAATGGTCCGTTGAGGGTGCATTGAAAAGATGCAACGGCGCTTTCCCGTTACAGAAAGAGGGATATGTTAGTATTCCGTGAAAGGTGGGCAGACTCGTTTCTGTCAATCAAGGTGGTACCGCAGGTATTTTTTCGCCTGTCCTTGTTTTTGCAAGGGCAGGCTTTTTGTTTGCGCGGAAGCCGACTGACAACAATTCTATTTTTTCGGAGGAAAAGAAAATGAAAAAAATTGTATCCCTTCTGCTTTCCGTCGTTTTGGTGCTCGGTTTGTTTACCGCCTGCGGCAACAACGCGGAAAGCGACACAAGTCTCGACACCCCGCGCGACACGGACGAAGTTTACAAGGTCGCGATTGTCCAGTTGGTTGACAACAGTGCCTTCACCGAAATGCGCGAAGCGTTCATCAACAGAATGCGTGCGCTCGGCTATGACGAAGCGAAAATGACGTTTGACATCAAAAACGCGCAAGGCGACCAATCCGCGCTCAACACCATTTGCGAGGGCCTGAAGACCGCTGACTATGATTTGGTTGTTCCGATTGTAACGCCCGCGACGATTGCGGTCGTCAACCAGGAACTCTCCTGCCCGACGGTGTTCATTTCGGTCACCGACCCGGTTTCTTCCGGCATTTTGACCACCATGGAAGCCCCCGACAAAAACGCAACCGGCACTTCCAACATTGTTCCGGTTGACCAGATTTTCACACTTGCAAAAACTTTAACCCCGTCTGTGAAAAACATCGGTATTCTCTATTGCTCCGGCGAACAGAACGCCGTGCAGACCGCCGAAAAAGCAAAAGCTTATTTGAGCGCAAACGGCTTTACCTATCAGGAAGTTATCGTGACAAACTCCGGAGAAGTCCAGCAGGCCGCCCAGTCGCTCGCGGCGGACGTGGACGCGATTTATATCCCGATTGACTCCACCGTACAGACCGCCATGGCGCAGGTTGTGGAAGCGGCAAACGCCAAGAAAATCCCGGTTTACGGCAGTGACCCGGTTATGGTGCAGTCCGGCGCGCTGGCTTGCGTGAGCGTCAGCAACACCCAGCTCGGTGAAAAATCCGCTGAAATGGCAGATGAAATTCTCCGCGGCAAAAAGGTTTCGGAAGTTCCGGCCGTCGCGATGGAAGAATTCCAGTATGTCATCGGCAAAGCCGCGGCGGACAAACTCGGCGTAACCGTTCCGAGCGGTGACAACTACACCGTCATCGGCTAAACTTTGCATTTTTCCGGGCGGCGAGGCCGCCCGGTTTTATCTTTTTCTTGCAGGTGATTTTCCTATGGCAATCGTATCAAGCGCGGTCCTTTTGGGACTGCAATATGCCCTTTTGGCGCTCGGCGTTTATATCACGTTCCGGGTGCTCAACATTCCCGACTTAACCGTAGACGGCGGCTTTACGTTCGGCGCGGCGGTTTCGGCGCTTTTGAGCATTGCGGGGCACCCGTTTTTGGGGCTTCTCGCGGCGCTCGCCAGCGGCGCGGCGGCCGGCATTGTCACCGGCTTTTTACAGACCAAAGCGGGTATTCACCCGATTTTGGCCGGTATTCTGACGATGAGCGGGCTGTACACCGTAAACATTACGATTATGGGCGCGCCGAATTTGTCGCTGATCGGCAAACCGCGGTTTTATGAGTTTTTATATAAACTGATGCCCGACGCGGACAAGGACTTAATGAAAATCCTTGCCGTCTTCGTGATTTGCGCGGGGCTTTGCATTTTGCTGATTCTCTTTTTCAGAACCGTGTTCGGCCTTTGCATTCGCGCGACCGGCAACAATGAGGACATGGTTCGCGCATCGTCGATTAACACCAACATGACAAAAGTCACGGCGCTCGCGATTGCCAACGCGCTCGTGGCGCTTTCTGGCGGTTTAATCGCACAGACCAGCGGTTATGCGGACGTCAACGGCGGCAGCGGCATGATTGTCGTGGGGCTTGCGTCGGTCATTATCGGCGAAGTGATTTTCGGCAAGCGCTCGCTGTGGTTAGGGCTTATTTCCGCGATTGTCGGGTCGGTTGTTTACCGTTTGATTATTGCGCTGGCTTTGGAAACCAGTATTTTCTCCGCCAATGCGCTTAAACTCGTTTCGGCAGTGATTGTTGCAATTACACTTTCTGTGCCGGCGATTCGCAAAGCCTTTGCCGACAGCCGCAGAAAAAAGGAGGCGCGCCGCCATGCTTGAAATTGAGAAAATCACCAAAACCTTTTTAAAAGGCACGCCCAACGAACACACCGCGCTGCGCGGGCTCTCTCTTACCCTCGACGACGGCGATTTTGTGACCGTAATCGGTTCGAACGGTGCGGGCAAATCGACGCTGTTTAATGCCATTGCGGGCAGTTTTCTTTGCGACAGCGGGCGGATTTTATTAGACGGCAAAGACATCACCTATCAGAAAGAACACAAGCGCGCAAAGCAAATCGGCCGGATTTTCCAAGACCCGATGAAAGGCACGGCACCCGACCTCACCGTTGAAGAAAACATGGCGCTCGCCTACTCGAAATCGACGCGCAATATTCTTGCTTCGGCACATCGAAAAAAAGATCTTGCGTTTTTCAGCGAGATGCTCAAGAAACTCAACATGGGGTTGGAAGACCGTATGCGCACCAAAATGGGGCAGCTTTCCGGCGGTCAGCGCCAGGCGGTCACACTTTTGATGAGCACGATGGTCACGCCGAAGCTCCTGCTTTTGGACGAACACACCGCGGCGCTCGACCCGGTGACCGCGCAAAAAGTGCTCGACATCACCAAAGAAATCGTTGCGGAAAATCACATCACAACGATGATGATTACGCACAACATCAACCAGGCGCTGAACACCGGCAACCGCACGATTATGCTTTCGGCGGGGCAAATCGTCTTGGATTTAAAAGGCGAAGAACGCGCGAAAATCACCATTCCGGAACTTATGGAAATGTACCAGGAGAAAGCCGGCAAGGCGCTCGACAACGACCGCATGCTGTTGTCGGAAGTCTAAATCCTATAAAACACATGAAAGAGTCGGAAGGCTTTGCTTCCGGCTCTTTTTGGTTTTTCGGGGCGCATTTTCAAAAAGGCGTTTACCTTTCTCACAAAAAATGCTATACTGTTTTTTAAGAAACAGGGAGGCGAAAAAGCCATGAATTTTAAACAAATCAGCCCGAACGGACAAGTAGAGGGCTTTGCCATCATTACACATTCGGAAAAGAAAGTCACCGCCAAGGGGAAAGATTACCTTGATTTGGTGCTTTCAGACAGCAGCGGGGAAATTTCGGCAAAATTCTGGGATTACAACCCGCAAATCCACGGCGATTTTCCGGCGGAAACGCTTGTGAAGGTGCGCGGTACGATTTCGCAGTACAACGGCGCGGACCAGTTCCGCGTGGAGCGGATTCGCAACGTGACGGAAAGCGACCATGTGAATATTTCGGATTTCGTGCGCAGCGCCGCTTACAAAAGCGAAGATATGTATGACAAACTCGTAGCCGCTGTAAACGCATTTTCGGACGAAGACTTGAAAAAGCTCGTCTTACACCTTTTAGAAAAGAACCGCGAGGATTTGTTGAAATGGCCGGCGGCGTATAAACTGCACCACGCGATTCGCGGCGGACTGCTTTTACATACGCTTTCCATTGTGCGGCTTTGTGAGGGCGTTTGCAGAGTCTATCCGTTTGTGGACGCGGACTTATTGATTGCGGGCGCTGTATTGCACGACATTGCGAAGCTGCGGGAATATTCGGTCGGCAATTCGGGCATTGCCTCCGGCTACACAACCGAAGGGAACTTAATCGGTCATTTGGTTATGGGTGCGCGGGAAATTGACGAGGCGGCAAAAGAACTCGGCACGCCGGCGGAAAAATCCATGCTGTTACAGCACATGGTGCTTTCTCACCACGGTGACCCGGAATTCGGCGCGGCGGTTCGCCCCTCCTTTTTGGAAGCGGAACTTTTGTCGGAGCTTGACTTAATGGACGCGCGCGTTTATCAAATTGCGGAAGCGCTCGCCCCCTTACAGCCGGGCGCGTTTACAAACCGGCTTTGGGCGCTCGACAACCGCAAAATGTATAACCACGCCCGCGGGGATATGCAGAAAAAAGTGAATTTGGAATAAAATAAATTACAATTCATATGGTATTTTGAAGGGAGGCAGCAAAATGAGAAATCATGAGGTTACATCGGTACAAAAGCTTTTGCGCGTGGACGGGTCGTTGAAAGAGCCCGGCTGGTCAAGACAGCTTTATCAAATCTATGACCGCGACGACATCAAGGCGCCGAAATTCCGCATTAAGGAATGGGACTATTATTTGGTGCTTTGCAACGATTACGCGCTGGCATTTACGATTTCCGACGACGGTTACATCGGTCTTCAATCGGTTTCGCTCCTCGATTTTCGCGGAAAGCCGTGGGAGCACACCGAAACGATTTTGACCCCCTTCCCGATGGGAAAACTCCATTTGCCCACGACCAGTGAAAAAGGCAACACGGTCTATCGCGACAAGCGACTGAACATGGAATTTTCCAAAACGGACGGCGCGCGGCGCATTGTCTGTCAGTTTAAAAACTTCCTTGACGGCAAAACGCTTGCCTGTGACATAAAACTCGACCAACCGCCGATGGACACCATGGTCATTGCCACACCGTGGAAAGAAAACCCCAAGGCGTTTTACTACAATCAGAAAATCAACTGTATGCGCGCAAGCGGTTATGCCGTGCTCGGCGACGAAACTTACACCTTTTCGCCGGAAACCGATTTCGGCACGCTCGACTGGGGGCGCGGCGTTTGGACCTATGACAACACCTGGAACTGGGGTTCGGGCAACGCGGTTGTGAACGGTAAGCCTTTCGGGTTCAACATCGGCTACGGGTTCGGCGACACCTCCGCCGCGAGTGAAAACATGCTGTTTTATGACGGCGTGGGGCACAAGTTGGACGACGTGACGTTCCACATTCCGAAAACCGGCTACACAGACCCCTGGAAGATTTCTTCGAGCGACGGGCGGTTTGAAATGGATTTTGTGCCGATTATTGACCGCGCGGCAAAAATTGACGTGAAAGCCATTGTCACCGACCAGCACCAGGTATTCGGCAAAATGAGCGGCAAAGCGGTGCTCGACGACGGCACGGTACTTGACATTCACGACCTTGTTTGCTTCTGTGAACGGGTACACAACAAATATTAAAACAGGCGGGAAAACATGGACTGGACAGAAGTTAAAATTGAAGTGAACGCAGACGATATTGACCGCGCGGCGGCCATTGCCAACATGGCGGTGCCTTACGGGATTTATATTGAGGATTACCGTAATTTGGAAGAGGAAACCCGGGAAATCGCCAACATTGATTTGATTGACGAGGGACTCTTGCAAAAGGACCGCACCAAAGGGTATATTCACCTCTATATTCCGAAAGAGGAAAACCCGCAGGAGGCGGTGGCGTTTCTTTCGGAGCGCTGCAACGCGGCGGGCATCCCCCACACCATTGACCTGACCGCCTGTAAAAATGAGGACTGGGAAAACAACTGGAAAGCGTTTTTCAAGCCCCTCCCGGTCGGGGAACGGCTGCTGATTCAGCCTTTGTGGATTGAAGACGTGGACAATCCGCAGAACCGGGCGGTTTTACGAATTGAACCGGGTCTTGCGTTCGGCACGGGCGGACACCACACAACAAGGCTTTGCCTTGAAATGCTCGAGCGCTATTTGACCCCCGGCTGTGCGGTGCTCGACACAGGCTGCGGCAGCGGGATTCTTTCGATTGCCGCGCTGCTTTTGGGCGCAGGCAAAGCGGTCGGCGTGGATATTGACGAATTGGCGGTGAAAACCGCAAAAGAGAATGGAAAGCTAAACGGCTTTACAGAACCGCAATACACCGTTTTGCAGGGCAACCTTGCTGACAAGGTCACCGGCTTGTATGACGTTGTAGTCGCCAACATTGTGGCGGACGTGATTATGCTGTTCGCGAAAGACGTCGGGCGGTTTATGAAAGAGGACGCGGTGTTTATCACCTCCGGCATTATCGACACGCGCGAAGAAGAGGTCAAAACCGCGCTGATTGCGAACGGATTTGTGATTTTGGAGCGAATAGAGCAAAAAGGCTGGGTGTGCTTTGCCTGCCGCAAGGCGAAAGCGTAACCTTTTGCCGTCTTTGCGCAAAAATACAAAAGTCCCCCTGCCGGTTTTTGGCGGATTTTACAAATGTTTTCATTTTGTTCATTGACTTTTCGGTAGGCTGTGGGTATAATAGGCTTAAACCGATATCAAAAGGAGGATGTTCTACATGAAAAAAGCTTTGAAAGTGATTGCAATTATTGCAGCCATTGCCGGTGCGGCATTCGGCATTTATGTTTTGGTTAAAAAATATGTGGACAGCAAACGCGTTGTGATCGGCAACGATGCGGAAAACTATGTTTCCTGCTCCTGCTGCGACGATACTTTTGTCACAGAATCGACGGTTGCGTAAATTCCATTCAACAGCAAAGCACAGCTCAAAAGGAGCTGTGCTTTTTTGTTTTTATTCTGTTTTATTTGCTTTTGGGCTTTGCTAGAAAAGAAACAATAAGACCACAGAGAATCGCAGCGGTAATCCCGGCGGAGCCCGCGCTCAAAGGTCCTGTCAAAACGCCTAAAAGCCCGTCTTCGCGAATGGCCGCTTTTGTCCCCTGCACAAGCGTGTTGCCGAAGCCTGTCAGCGGAACGGTTGCGCCAGCGCCCGCCCAGTCCACCAGCGGCTGATAAAGCCCGAGTCCGCCGAGCACGACGCCGAGCACGACAAACGTCACCAAAATTCTTGCCGGGGTAAGTTTTGTGTAATCGACAAGCAGCTGCCCGATAAGGCAAATCGCGCCGCCGACCAAAAACGCTTTCAAAAAAATCATAGAAACCCTCCCCTAATACACTTTGCGAAAATGTTTGTTTTATACAGCAGAATGTGGTAAAATAACATTGTTTGAATTTGAATTTTGAGGTGATTTCTTTGAACAGCTTATCGGATTGCTATACCCTTTATAACGGCGTGCAGGTGCCTTGCGTGGCGTTCGGCACGTGGAAAATGCCCAACGAAGTCGTGGAAGACGCGGTGGCGTGCGCGCTCACAACCGGATACCGCCACATTGACACGGCGGCGGCTTATCAAAACGAGGTCGGCGTCGGCGCAGGGCTTCGAAAAAGCGGTGTTGCACGGCAGGATATTTTCTTAGTCAGCAAGCTGCCGAACGACGACCACGGCTACAAGAATGCGATTGCGTCGTGTGAGCGTTCCTTAGAGCGGCTGGGCGTTGACTATTTAGACGGCTATCTCATTCACTGGCCGGTGCTTGTGGAAAACCAGGACCATTTGGAAGAGGACCTTTGCGACACCTGGCGCGCAATGGAACAGCTTTACAAAGACGGCAAGGTGCGCGCGATCGGTACAAGTAACTTCTTGGAAGAACACATTGACCTTTTGAAAGCCAATTTTGCGGATTACCCGATGATAAACCAAGTGCAGATGCACCCGCAATGTCCGCAGGAAGAAATGATTGCTTACTGCAGGGAAAACAAAATCCTCCCCGAAGCGTGGAGTCCGCTGATTCAAGGGCAGGCGTTTAAGCGCGAACTGCTTATAGAGACCGCCAAAAAATACGGTGTGAGCGTGGCGCAGCTTTGCATTCGCTGGATTTCCCAAAAAGGCGCGGTGCCGGTGCCGAAATCGGCAACGCCCGAACGGATTCAAAACAACGCCGATATTTTCGGCTTTACCATTTCCGATGAAGATATGGAAAATATTGCGACGCTTCGAAAATACGGCATGATCGGCAATCCGCCGTCGGTGCCGCGGACGCATCAGGTTGTCGGATTTTAATTTTAGGCAAACAAAAGCCCCGGTGTTTTTGGAACACCGGGGTTTTATTATCTTTTTTATTACGGTTAATAGACCGGGACATCGTTTAAATAGAGGTCCAAAAGCGCGGCGTCGAATGCGTCGACCACGCCGTCGCTGTTCATGTCGCCTGCCGCTTCCGAAGCGGAGCCGGCGGTTAAGTTACTCGTACCGGACAAGGTATTTTTCACAATATTATAATCGGTGCGGTTGGTGCTGTTGTCCGCGTTGATGTCGCCGCGGCGCACAAGCGTGTAACTGCCGGAGCCCTGGCTTCCCGAATAAGAAACCGTGCCGCCGGTCGTAACGCCGGAAACATTTAAAGTGTAGCCGCTCGGCAGGATAAAGGCGGAAGCCGCAGTTTGGTTCTTGCCGATGATCAGCATGCTTTTTGAACGGTTGAACACCACGTCGGTATTGCCGTCGCTCAGGACCCCGCAATAGGCGGTGCGGCTGAGCGCTGGGTAAGAAAGCGCAAACAAATCGGTAATGAAACGCTGCCCGTTCGGCGTGTGGCCGGCGCTGAATGTTGTCTGCCCAAAATAGTAGTTTTGCGTCTGTGAACCGACCAAGAAGAAATCATACATAATATCGCCCTGGTCATCCCAGGTCAAATCCACCGCATACCAAACGCCGTCTTCCATTTGGACATAGTTCCAGGCGTGCCCGCCGCCGTTCGCTGTACCGACAACGGTGATGCAGGGAATCCCCTCGCGCTGGCACAACAACTGGAACGCTTCGGCGTAACCCTCGCAAACGGTTGTAAACGGCTCCAAGAAAACGCTGGTCGGCTCGTGGTCGGTCGGGTTTTCACCCGCCGTTCCGAGATTGGGGTCGTAAATCACTTGTTTTGCAATTCCGTCATGCATGGATTTCAGCTTTTCATAGCGCGTAAAGCCGTGTACCGGGAACGCTTCCACCGCGGCAAGCATTTCGTGATACGTCGAAAAAACTTCATCCCAGCTGCTGTATGCCGCCGTGTTCAATGTAATCGCAATAGACAAAGCGGAAATCGTAATATCCATAGTTCCGTCATCTTTTGTAAGATAGCTGAACCCGAATCCGGCCTGAAAGCCACTCATCCAGAAAATTTCGGGGTGGTCGTCGGTCAGCGCCGTTAAGCCGCCGATTGCCGTAGCCATAAGATCGTCGTTGACATCCTGCGGCAACTGAATGTTCCCGTCAGCCGGGACAGGAACATTACAGGTAATCGGCTCAGGGAGCGTCACTTCGTAAGAGTCTTTCAGCGGGTCAGCCAAAATGCTGTTATACACCGCCTTTTGGTTCTCGTTTAACTGGGTATAAAACGTAAACGGCTGGGCAGTACCGTTCGAATAAAACGGAACCGCCGAAACGCTGTTGTGCGTTGTTTCTAACTTGGTAGTCGGGTCATATTCGAGAGACTCAACCGTTCCGAGCGATGCAAACGTAAGGTCAGGCTCCGTGTCCTTTGCCGCAAGCGCCGACGCGCCGAACGACACAACCGAAAACAGCATGCAAACTGATAATAACAAACAAAGAATCTTTTTCATAAATATCCTTTTCCTTTAAACAAAAACGGCTCCTTTCCAAAACCGGTAAGGAGCCGCGACTTACTAATCAACGGTTCTGCAAGAGCACAGAAAGCTCGTCCATAAAGGCATTGATGTCGCGGAAATGCCGGTAAACGGACGCAAACCGGACATAAGCAACCTCGTCAATATCTTTGAGCTTGTCCATTGCAAGCTCGCCGATACGCATGGACGTAACCTCGCGGTCCAACGAATTTTGCAGTGTGGCTTCGATTTCATCGACGGCCTTTTCGAGCGTATCCATCGCAACCGGACGCTTTTCACAAGCGCGCATCATACCGTTGAGCAATTTGTTGCGGTCGAACGCCTCGCGGGATTTATCCTTTTTAATGACCAAAATCGGTACGCTTTCAATAATTTCATAAGTGGTAAAGCGTTTGCCGCACTTTAAGCACTCGCGACGGCGGCGAATACGCTCGCCCTCATCGGTCGGGCGGGAGTCGATAACTTTGCTTTCTTCATAGCCGCAAAATGGACATTTCACAACAATCACATCCGTTAACTTTTTCTATATGTTGTATTATAGCAGTTATCAGCCACAATGTAAAGCATTAAAGGCACTTTTTTAACAGTTCTTTTGCGCGGCGGATTTCTTCGGCGTCGCGGTAGCTGTGTTCGTAGAGTTCAATGATATAATCGCCCTTGTACCCTTTCCTCTTCATTGTGTCAAAAAAGGTTTTAAAATCAAACTGCGCGCCCTCGCAAAACGGCACCACGCAATCTTTTTCTTTGGTGTAATCGCTGATGTGCACGTGGACAATCGAATCGGCAAAACGGTCGACAAACACATAAGGGTCAATCCCCGTTCGGCGGGCCTGTTTAATATCGAGTACCATTTTAAAATCGTCGCCGAGTGCTAAGCGCATATTTTCGAGAAATTCCGGGCTTTCCGAACGGTAGTGCACGACATTTTCCTGGCAAAGGGAAATGCCCTCGGCTTTGCCGATACGATAAAGCTCGCCGAAGCGCTCAAAAACCTGTTCGTCGGGAATGCTTCCCGGAATTTTCGCCCCGTGCATGACCAAAAGCTCCGCGCCGAGCGCGTGCATCCCGTCAAAATACCGTTTGAAGCTTTCGATGCTTTCTATATAGCGGCGCTCATAAGAGCTGAAATAGTAATAAGACTCCGTAAACGACGCATAGGTGTGAAAGCTTTTGACGCGCATACCGTATTGCTTTTGAATCGCGCAGAGCTTTTCAATAAAAGATTTTTCGAGCTCACTCGGCGCGTTCATGAAAATCTCGATACACTCCGCGCCCAGTTCGCCGGTTTTGCGCATGGATTCCTCGGTCGTTTCCGGGTAAAAGCATGCTGTTGAAATTCCGATCGCCATAAATCTCCCTGTCAATATTTGTGCATTGTTTTCAAAAATCACTCTATGTATTATTGTAATAGGGAGGTACATAAAAATGCAAGCGTTAATTAAAGAAATTCATACTTTTTTCAGAGCTTTTCATCCGTTTTGCAAGCGGATTTTAAAATGGGGCTCGCCTTTGGTGTTCTCGCTGTTTGTCGCCGCCGGATTTTGCCGCCTTGCCGCGGGGCAAATCGGGTTGTATGATAAAATGCTTCGGCTTTCTTCGGAATTTTTGTTGTGCGGCAAAGAAATGTTCGGTGCGGTTGTGGTTTCCTCGCTACTTTTACAGCTTTTGTGCATGGCCTACGCCTACGACCACGGGCAAAGTCCCCTGTAAACACAAAAACCGCCTGCGGGTTTCCGCAGACGGAGCAAAAGCTAACGTGCAAACGCAGAAATTCTGAAGAGCTTTTGCCGTCGTTAGGTTATGCAATTTCTTAAAAAAAATACACCGCAGCAAAAAAATCGGAAAAAAAGTGAAAAAAGGCTTGCTTTTTTTATGGCGCTGTGCTAAAATACCAAAGCGTTGAAAAATCAAGCAATACGGAATGGAGGTTTGAAAATGAGCGTTCTTGAAATTGTCCTTGGCGTTTTTCTGATTTTGTTGTCGGTTCTTTTAATCGCCATCGTTTTGATGCAGAAAAGTCGTGAGGGCGGTCTTTCCGGTGCAATCGCCGGCGGCTCTGACACCTTCTTCGGTAAAAATAAAGGCAGAACCAACGAAGCGCGTCTTGCGAAAATGACCAGATATATCGCAATCGTGTTTTTCGTTCTTGCTTTTGCAGCTACCCTGTTGATTCTGTTCTTCTGATTAGATTTTCGGCGGTTTTCAAAAAACCGCTTTCTATGAGCCATTAGCTCAGCTGGCAGAGCACTTGACTTTTAATCAAGGTGTCCGGAGTTCGATTCTCCGATGGCTCACCACAAAAAACCTCCAAGGACAAGTCCTTGGAGGTTTTTTCTTTTCCGAATGTGCATCTAAAATTCCACTTTCATAAAAGCAACCTTGCGAAAACGCAGGATTGCTTTTTTATTTTGACCGCCGAAAGGCTGTTCATGATTTGTTAACGAAATCGGCGCGGCATTTCGTTATGATATTGAGGAAGCCGCAAAAGCGCAAAGTTTTTACTGCCTCAAAGCTGCAAATTTTTCGTGTTGCAGGAGGAAGAATATGCAAGTCCAAATTTTTTCACGTGATGCCATGGAAAAGCTGCTGAAGGGTGATTTCCCGCAAAACGCAGCTGTCGTCAGTTTTTACGACCCGCCGAACATTCGGACCGGCGAAATAACAAAACCCGTGGATTATAAAGGAAAAGCAGAACGGGTGTTTGCCGTTCCGCTTTATGATATTGATATAGATATTTTAGAAGATTACGGGTTGAATTTTGAAACCTATTTCCCCGAAGTTGACCGTTTGGCGGCATTTATAGACAAGGCGTATAGGGACGGATTAGACATTATTTGCCAATGTGAATACGGGCAAAGCAGGAGCGCCGCCTGTGCCGCCGCAATTTTAGAGCATTATTACAAAAACGGCATTTCTGTTTTTGCCGATTACCGGTTTTATCCGAATCAACTGGTCTATAACAAAGTTTATGCCGCTTTAAAGCCGTATGGAAAGGCTGTACCCGAAAAACGAACAAGGAACTAAAGCGGATTGGTGTTCTTAATACGCTTCGACCATAGAAAAAAACGATCCTGTGCATCTTTGAATGCATAGGGTCGTTTTGGGAGAAATTATAAGGTCATGGCTGAACGTCACAGGCGACGTCCCACAAATGTTTTGGTTCCAGTTGGACATCATTACAATCTTTCGCCAACTTCGTTACAAGCGACGCATCGGGCGAAATATCACCGACTTCACATACAAAAGACCAAGAACCATTTCTTTTCACATAGCAACGGATTCCGAAGGTTTCCGAAATCCCGGTCTCGTTTTCCGGGCCATGCGCTTTATAAACCTGATACCGAAAGCGCAATCGGACAAACCTCACTTTTTAAAGAATCCAGCCGGATTTCCAACACGACCGCCAAACGAACAGCTGTGGATAATTTCGGATCCGTTATACCTAACTCCAAGTCTTGGTAATGCCGCAAAGAGATACCGCAATTCTCCGCAGTCTGCCGCTGTGTCCAGTGTTTTGCAACTCTGCCGTTATAAAGCATTTGTGCGAAACTGCTTTTCACTGACAATTTGAATTTCCCCTTCCTGCCCTATGTATTGTAATCATTTTCGCGGCAAATGCAACGAGCCGCACTTCCTATTGTGAAAAGAAAATAAAAAATTTTGGAATGTTATAAATTATAACATTAAAATTTACGAAAGTAAGAACAAATTTTGTTGTCTTTTTCTCTTTTTTTGCATGAGGACAAAAGGCTTTCGTCTAAAAACAAAAAATTAAATTTCTGCTTGACAAAATTCTCGTTTAGTGGTACTATATTTCGGCGGTGAGAAGCAAGAGCTTTAACCCGCACATGCGCTGCTAGCTCAGCTGGATAGAGTGTTTGGCTACGAACCAAAAGGTCAGGGGTTCGAATCCCTTGCAGCGCGCCAAAGAACAAGTTCGGATATTTTTCCGGGCTTGTTCTTTTTTTGTTTTTTTTTTGCAAGGGATTCGAAAGCCCGTTAAGAAAACAGTCCGGGGGACTGTTTTTAGGGCGTCGCGTTGATGGCACCCGTTTCTTTCGGATTCGTACATTTCGGGGCGGAAATTACTTTTCAGCGCTTCCCCCTTGCAGCGCGCCAAAGAACAAGTTCGGATATTTTTCCGGGTTTGTTCTTTTTTTGTTTTTTTCTGCAAGGGATTCGAAAGCCCGTTAAGAAAACAGTCCGGGGGACTGTTTTTAGGGCGTCGCGTTGATGACACCCGTTTCTTTTGTGTTCGTACATTTCGGGGCGGAAATTACTTTTCAGCGATTCCCCCTTGCAGCGCGCCAAAGAAAGAACTCGGATTTATCCGGGTTCTTTCTTTTTTACTTTTAACGTCTGCAGGAAAACGAAAGCCCGTTTAGAAAACAGTTCAAAAACAATATTATGGGTTGTTCCGTTTGCTGCGTTTTAGAGAAAATGAAAATGTCAAAAGGACGCAGGGAAACCCTGCGCCCTTTTTTATTCGTCCCGTTTGTTTATTCGTAAGCCGCGTCGGCTTTTGTGCGCTGTAAGGTATTCGCCGGGTGATGGGGCGGCGCGTAAACCGAAAAAAGTTTTAACGGGCATTTGCCTGTGTTTACAATATTATGCCAGTGCTTTGCCGGCACATAAATCGCATCGCCGACCTTTGCCGTTTTCTGGTAGCATAAATTGTCTTTGGTTTTGCCCATGCAAACCTTGCAGCAACCCTCCGCCACCAGCAAAAGCTGGTCGGTGTCGTCGTGGTATTCTAAACCCACGTCACCGCAAGCCGGAATGCACATCAAAGTGGTTTGAAGATATTCGCCCGTCCAAACCGCTTTACGATAATTGCAGTTTTGTAAGGCTTCCGCGCACCAGTGCATCACGCACGGCCCGCTGGTTTGCGGCTGTTCTTTCGCACAACCGCAGGTATTTTCACGGTAAATTTTCATGACTTTCGACCTCCTTTCCGGGGTTCTATACCAGTATATGCAAAAAGGGGCTTTGCGGTTTTCGCAAAAATTTCGGAGCTTTCTGCGCGTTACGCAACACTATGGGTTTTGTATGTCGTTCGTTCATGGTTTATTATTATTTTATTCATATTTTATTCATAAATTTAATGCGTTGTTGTGATAAAGTATAAATATCTTTTTTGAAAAAAATCTGTTATTAGGGGGAAATGAATATGAACTTGCAAAAGCTCATCGACAAAAAAGACGCCGCAGCAAAATATATGCTCGACGAAATCACGCACATCTGCAAAACCTTTGAAAAGCGCGCGCCCGGTTCCAAGGGCGAAGAACAGGCCTGTGAATACATGGCGAAAGTGCTCAAAGAGGAATGTGGCTGCGACCGCGCGGACGTGGAATCGTTCAAAGAAAATCCGGGTTCGTTCTATGGCTGGATTTACTTCACAATCACGTTCGTTTTGCTTGCAATTGTGCTGTTTTTCTTCTTCCCGCTGGCTTCGATTCTTTTGATTGTTGCGGGTCTTGTGATTGTATTTTTACAATTCGGTCTTTATAAAAAGGTCGTTGACCCCTGTTTCGAAGAAAAAACCGGCCACAACGTGACCGCCGTGAAAAAATGCACCGGCGAAGTCAAACGCCGCATTTTCTTCAACGGACACCCGGACGCCGCTTGGGAATGGCCCGTCAACTACAAACTCGGCGGTGTCGGCTTTGAAGGGCACGCGATTATTTGCGGTGTCGGCGCCGTGTATTACCTCGTGATTGCCATTTTGGCGATTGCCCGCAACGGCGTTGCATTCGGTGTAGCGGACACTTCCGACACGCTGACAAAAATGGCGCTTTGGGGCCTTTTGTTCGTTCCGTTTTTAATCGGTCTTTACAAAATGTGGAACAAAAACCGCGTGGTTGACGGTGCGAACGACAACCTTTCCGGCTGCTACATGGGCATTGCCATTTTGAAAGCTTTGAAAGACGAAGGCATTGAATTTGAAAACACCGAAATCGGCGTCATTCTGACTGGTTCCGAAGAAGCAGGTCTTCGCGGCGCGAAAGCCTGGTGCGAAGCGCACAAAGGCGAGTTTGACGACGTGCCGACCTTCATTTTCTCCTATGACACGATTCACGACCCGAAATATTTGATGACCAACTACCGCGACTTGAACGGCTCCGTAAAAGCCGACAAGGACGTTTCCGATTTGTTCATGGAAGCGGCAAAAGAGCTCGATATCCCCTGCAAAAAAGGTTGGGTTCCCCCGCTCGGCGGCGCGACGGACTCCGCAGCGTTTGCGCAAGCCGGCTTCCGCGCGACCGGTGTTACGGGTCTTAACCACAAGCTGGAAGATTATTACCACACCCGCCGTGATACATATGACAACATGAATTTGGATGGCCTTGCGGGCTGCTACGCAGTCAGCGTGAAGGTGCTGGAAATGTTCGATAACGGCGCAAAACAGTAAACAACTCTAAAACGAAAAGCCACCTGACAAACAGGTGGCTTTTTTGTTTGGGTATATATTTTATTTTGTGCTTTACGAATTTTGGGAATTCTCCGTATTTTCCGGCTTTTCTTCCAGTGTGTTTTTTTCGATAATATAACGCGGGCGGGCTTTGCTTTCAGCGTAGATTTTGCCGATGTATTCCCCGATGATGCCAAGGCAGAAAATCTGAACCCCACCCAAAAGGAAAATCACACACAAAAGGCTTGTCCAGCCCTGAACGGTGTAGCCGAACAGTTTGATAATCACCACAACGACTACGGCAATCAGGCTGATAAGCGACACGAGAAGGCCGAGGCTCGTAATCATTTTTAACGGGCGCACGGATAGGCTTGTGATGCCGTCCAGCGCCAAGTGGAGCATTTTCGAAAGCGGGTAATGCGTTTCCCCGGCGAGGCGCGCTTTGCGGTCATAATAGACGCTCGAGCTTTTAAAGCCGACTAAAGGAATCAACCCGCGCAAAAACAGGTTGACTTCTTTGAACTGTGCAAGCCCCTCAAGCGCTTTTTTGCTCATCAGGCGGTAATCGGCGTGGTTATAAACCACTTCCGCGCCGAACAGCCGCAAAAACTTATAAAACCCTTGTGCCGAAGTGCGTTTAAACACGGTGTCGGTCTCGCGGCTTGCGCGCACGCCGTAAACCACCTCGGCGCCGTCCTGATATTCTTTGAGCATGGCGTCCATAGCGTTTAAATCGTCCTGCCCGTCGCAGTCAACGGAAATCGTGACGTCCGCGTAATCTTTCGCGGTCATCAGTCCCGCCAAAAGGGCGTTTTGATGCCCTTGATTGCGGCTGAGTTTAAGCCCCTGCGCGTGCTCGTCCGACTGGCGCAGGCGTAGGATTTCATCCCAGGTGCCGTCTTTGCTGCCGTCGTTGACGAACAGGACGCGGCTTTCTTCGCGGATTTGCCCGCTTTCGGTTAATTCCCGAAGTTTCTCTAAAAACATAGGCCCTGTAATCGGCAAAACCGCTTCTTCGTTATAGCAGGGAACGACAATATACAAAATCGGTTGCGTCATCCGCGTTTTCACCTCGTTTTATTTCTTTGTTTATCATAGCAAACCCCCGTTCCCCTGTCAATCCCGCCGCGCGCGGTTTCGGCTTTACTTTTCGGCGCAAAAAGCTTATAATACTCCCGACAAAGGAGATTTTAGTATGGCATTGAATATTGTTTTGGTGGAGCCGGAAATCCCGCAAAATACCGGCAACATTGCGCGGACCTGCGCGGCGACCGGCGCGCGGCTGCATTTGGTGGGACCGATGGGCTTTACCATTGACGACCGCAAGCTCAAACGCGCGGGGTTAGACTACTGGCGGCTTTTGGACATCACCTATTATGACAGTTTGGACGATTTTCTCTTGTCGCATACAGCCGACGCGGACAAATTCTTTTTCTTTACGACCAAAGGAAAACACATTCACTCGGATTTGCAGTATCCCGAGGATGCCTATTTGTTTTTCGGCAAGGAGACCAAAGGGCTTCCCGAATGGCTTTTGCACGAGCACCCGGACGTTTGCGCAAGGCTTCCGATGCGCAACGACTCGCGCGCGCGAAGCTTAAACCTTTCCAATACGGTAGCGGTTGCCGTGTATGAAGTTTTGCGGCAATGGGGCTACCCGGAGCTTCTCTGCGAAGGGCATTTGCGCGAATACGACGACTGATTGAAAGCGAAATCATTTTTGAAAGGACAAGCGTATGCACCGGAAAGACGACTTACTTCATGCGTTACAAGCTTACGCGGAAAGTGATTTTTATCCGTTCCATATGCCCGGGCACAAGCGAAACACAGCGCTTTTGCCCGACGCGCTCCCTTATCCCTTAGATATTACGGAAATTGACGGTTTTGACAACCTGCACGCGCCCGAGGGGATTTTAAAAGAACTGAACAACCGTCTTGCGGTGCTTTACAAAAGCGTTGCAAGCTTCGCGCTGGTCAACGGCTCGACAGTCGGTATTCTTGCCGGCATGCGCGCGGCGGCTGCGCCCGAAAGCGCGGTTTTGGTTGCAAGGAACGTGCACCGCTCGGTTTGCAACGCCTTGGAGCTATTGCGCTTAAAGCCGGTTTGGCTCTCGCCGAAAGCGGATTCTGAAACCGGGATTGCGGGCGGGATTGCCGAAAGCGATGTGCGGCGCGCGCTGAAAGAGCACCCCGAGGTGCGGCTGGTGGTGCTCACCTCGCCCACTTATGACGGCGTGATCAGCGACGTGGCTTCTATTGTAAAAGCGGCGCACGAAAAAAACGTGCCGGTGCTTCTGGACGAAGCGCACGGTGCGCATTTGCAATTTTGCGGCCTGTCGGCGTTTTCCGGCGTTTCCAATAAGGCGGACATTGTTATCCAGTCGCTTCATAAAACGCTTCCTGCGCTTACGCAATGCGCCGTGGCGCACATTGGCGGCGAACTTATTTCGCCCGCAGAATTCGCAAGGCAGGTAAGTGTGTTTGAAACGTCGAGCCCCTCATATGTTTTGCTCGCGTCGATTGCGGCGTGTGTCCGGCTGTTGGAAACGCGCGGGGAAGAATTATTTGCCGCGTACAACGCCCGATTAGAACGCTTTTCCGAAAGCTGTAAACAACTGAAAATTCTGTCAATTCCGGGCAAGGGCAACGGTCCCGCAAGCTTCCCTGACCAAACGGCATTTGACCCGGGAAAGCTCCCGGTTGTTACGGCAAACAGCAATATTGACGGTGCGGCGCTCACGTATCGCTTACGAAACGAATATCACATAGAGCCGGAAATGACGGCGATTTCCTACACGTTGTTAATGACTTCAGTTTGCGACACGGACGAGGGCTTTTTGCGGCTGGAAAATGCCTTGCGCGCAATCGACAGCACGCTTTCAAAAAGCGAACCGCCGCTTTGCTTTTCTCCCCTCCCCTTGCCGCGGCAAGTGTTGACGCCTGCCGAAGCGACTGCGCGACCGAAAACAGCGCTGCCTTTTGAAAAAGCGCTCGGAAAAACCGCGGCGGAGGCGGTTTGGTGTTACCCGCCCGGCACGCCCCTTATTATGCCCGGGGAAGAAATCACAAAAGACCTGTCGAACGCTGTCCAGGCGGCAAAAGCACACGGACTTTCGGTGCAATCCGCGTTCGGCTCGCTTCCGCTTTTGCAGGTTTGCAATTGACAAAAGGGCGCAGTTGTGCTACTATACTTTTGTAAAATTTTCTAAGGAGCAGATGAAAATGAAAAGAATTCAGACGATAAAGACCCGCGACTTAAAAGAAAGCGTTAAAAACGGCGGCTGCGGCGAATGCCAGACCTCCTGCCAGAGCGCTTGCAAAACTTCCTGCGGCGTTGCGAACCAGCAGTGCGAAAAATGCATGAGCGAAAGCAAATAAGCAGACATGAATTTGAAAAAAAGCCGTTTTCTTGTGAAAGATAACGGCTTTTCTTTTTGAGGTTTTTACATGGTTCATCTTTATAAACTTAACGGTTACAACATAGTGTTAGACATCTTCAGCGGCAGTGTGCACGCGGTGGACGACGTGGCGTTTGACGCCATTTCGATGTATGAAACGCACACGCCCGAAGAAATCAAGAAAGCCCTTGCGGAGAAATACAAAAACGAGGGCGTGACTTCGGAAGATTTGGACGAGGTTCTTTCGGACATTTCGGAGCTTAAAACGGACGGTAAGCTTTTTACCGAAGACCAATATGCCGACAAGGCATTTGATTTTAAAAACCGCCACACCGAAATTAAAGCGCTTTGCTTACACGTGGCGCACACCTGCAACTTAAACTGTACCTACTGTTTTGCTGCGCAGGGCAAATACCACGGCGAACGCGCGCTGATGTCGTTTGAGACCGGCAAACGTGCACTGGATTTTCTAGTCGAAAATTCCGGCAAGCGGCGCAATTTGGAAGTGGACTTTTTCGGCGGCGAACCGCTGATGAATTTTGAAGTGGTCAAACAGCTTGTGGCGTATGCCAGAAGCATCGAAGACAAGTGTGGCAAGCATTTCCGCTTTACACTGACAACCAACGGCGTTTTATTGGACGACGAGGTTACCGAGTTTGCCAACCGCGAATGTCACAACGTCGTGCTTTCTTTAGACGGGCGAAAAGAAGTCCACGACCGTCTGCGGAAGACCATCAACGGCAAGGGCAGCTATGACACCATTGTGCCGAAGTTCCAGAAATTCGTGAAAGCCCGCGGCGACAAAGGCTATTATGTGCGCGGGACGTTCACCCACAACAACACGGATTTCACCAACGACATTTTCCACATGGCGGACCTCGGGTTTACCGAGCTTTCGATGGAGCCCGTTGTCTGTGCGCCGGGCGAAGAATACGCCTTAACCGAAGAAGACCTGCCCGTTTTGTTCGAGCAGTATGAAATTTTAGCCAAAGAAATGCTGCGCCGCGAGCGCGAGGGGCGGCCGTTCACCTTTTATCACTATATGCTGGACCTCACCGGCGGTCCGTGCATTTACAAGCGTATTTCCGGCTGCGGTTCGGGCACGGAATATCTCGCCGTGACCCCGTGGGGCGAGCTTTACCCCTGCCACCAGTTTGTGGGCGACCCGAAATACAGCATGGGCAACATTTGGGACGGCGTGACGAACAAGGCGCTGCAAGACGAATTTAAACTTTGCAATGCTTACGCGCGGCCGGACTGCAAAGACTGCTGGGCAAAGCTTTATTGCAGCGGCGGCTGTGCGGCAAACGCTTACCACGCGACCGGCTCGATTACCGGCACCTACCATTACGGCTGTGAGCTGTTTAAAAAGCGGATTGAATGCGCGATTATGCTGAAAGTCGCCGAAGCACTGGGCGACGCGGAGCCGGAAAAGGCGTAAAGCAAAAATACTTTACAGGGGAAAGCTTATGACTTTGTTTTTAAGTATTTATTTTAGTGCGGCTGTCGTCGTTATTGCGGCGGTATTTGTGCTCTCTCTCTTTGAAGAAAAGCACCGCGCGTGCCGCGGCGTCCTTTTGGCGGTATACATTGTCGCCATTTTAGGCGTTTTGTTTGCCACCGGTTGTTTAGAGGTCCGATACGGCTGGAACCGGCTGTATTCCACGGTGGTTGCCGCGGTGATTTTGGTTTGCGTTTATCTTGCCGACCGGCTCGGCGGCAAACTGCGCAAAAAAGATTCTTAAAGTAATAAAAAGAAATCCCCGACTGTTTGTCAGCCGGGGGTTTTATTTTTTTTGTTATTTTTTCTCTTCGTTATTTTCTTTGGATTCGGCTTTTTCTTTGCGCTTTTCCGCTCTTTTTTCGTGCACTTCTTCCTGCTTGCCGTAAATAAACTGCAAAACATCTTTATAGCGGTTGAAGCTGATATTCGGATAGCGGTCGTGGAGTCTTCCGAGCGGTGACTTGGTGGAACGAAGTCGGTCGAGCACATCGGTAAGCGCTTCGCTGGCTTTCAGCCGTTCGGCAAGCTCGGAAATGCGCTCGTCGGTCGTGTCCAATCCTTTTTGCATGTGACCGCCGATTAGTTTTTGAAAATCTTTCAGCTGTTCCACGGTGTTTTTCAAGCCGGAAACCGTCGTCGCAAGGTCAATGAGCAAAATCGAATAAATCACAAAGCTAATCCAAAGAATCGCCGTGTCCGGGATTTGGTCGGTCGCATAAATAATTGCCGGCTGAAAGACGCGGACGATTAACACAATGCCCACGCCGAACAGCAGGCTGTTTTTTAAACAAATCCGCCCTTTGATATTAAAGCGTTTGTTCGAGTAATCCCACCACGTGGTGTGGAACAGCTTTTCAAGGACAAAGTGCGTGACATATTCGAGCGTGGTGCACATGACCATGCCGATTAAAAACAGCAGGAAAATGTTATCCACACGGTCATAAAGCGTTACGGTTGCCAAAATCGCGCCGACACCGTAAATCGGGCAAAGCGGGCCGAACAAAAAGCCGCGTTTGACCACGCGCCGCTGCACGACCATATAAAGGATGGTTTCCATAATCCAGCCGCCGACGCTGTAAAGAATGAACCACAAAAAATATTTACAGATTGTCAGCAGAAGTTCCATGGTCCACCTCCGAAAAAATACGTTCATAAACCGGGGCAAAGCGCTTGGACGTGCCGATTAAATCGCGCACGGCACAAACTTTGTCGGCAAAGGTCAGCACAAACCCCTCACGCGAATGCGGCGGCGCCAAATGCAGCGGCCACATATGGCACAAAATCATATCCTCCTGCCGCGGCGTGAGCGCGCCGAAATAGTGTTCGGCATTTTTACACGCCATTTTCGGGTGAAGGAACGCGTGCCACTCGTCGTGTTTGTCAGTATACCAATTATACAAATAAAAATCATGGAGCAAAGCCGCGCGCGTGGCTTCTTTCGGGTGCCAATGCATTTTTTCGCAAATTTTATAAGTCAAATAGGATACGCAAACGCTGTGATACAAGGTATCAACGTCGCGGTGGTGGGGATACTGATGCATTTCCCGCACCTTTTCGTGGCGCAGCAAATCGCCGACCACGGCGCAATAGCCTTTCACGCTCTCCTGTTCTTTTTCGAAATTCATGCGTTTTGCTCCCTTACTATGGCAACAGGTTCCCCGCCGCCGAAAGCGACAGGGAACCCAAGCGTATTTTATTTGCGGTTTATTTGTAGAAATCCACCGTCTGGTCTAAATCTTTGACGCCGGCAAGCTGCAAATTCAGAATTGCCGCATCGAAGCAGTCGACCACGCCGTCGTTGTTCAAATCCGCCGCGGTCTCGAAAACGCCGGAATCAATCGCCGGAGTCGAGGACACGGAATCCTGTTTCATCAAATCGTAGTCCGCGTTGTCAATCACGCCGTCGCCGTTGACGTCACCGTATAAAATCACGGTTACGCTCTCGTAAACCAGCATGGGGTCTTCGCTCGCAACGTATTGGACGACACAGCCGGTGCCGACTTTTTCACCGTCGGAAAGTTCCTCGCCGTCCCGGTAAATGTGCACCTGAACACTTTCGTTTTTCAAATCGCTTTTCAGCGACGCCACGGTTGCGTTATCAACGTTGAGGCCGACCATGTAATATTCATCGGGGTTTTCCCGGTTGATTTTCAGCGGTGCGGAAGCGCCGTCTTTCACGACAATCTCTGTAAGCTCATGTTTCAAAATGACGCTGTATTCCAAGCTTTCATAGCTTTCTTCGCCGGCTTCGTTGACCGCCTTGAACTGATAGACCGCGGTGGTGTCTTCGGTGATTTCCAACACGTTGCCGTCCATTTCAATCCATTCGCCATTACCGGTGGTGTAATAATAGGTGATGTCGGAAAGTGCGTTCGGGGTGTAAAGCGTAAAGGTGATGTCACGGCTGGTTTCCACGCCGATTGCGCCGTTCACGCCCACCTGCAGCACGGGAATCCCGTTTTCAATTTTGGTGGTCAAGGTCGAGACACCGCTTTCTTTGCCCAAAACGGAAACCGCTTTGAAGTTCCAAACATGGGTGCCGGTTTCATAAACGGTCAGCGAATTTTCGTCCATCGGCTTCCATTCGCCGCCGTCTTTCTGATAATAATAGGTTACAACGCCGGAGACCGCGTCCCAATCGAGGGTGATGTCAATGTGGCCGTCGGTCCAAGTGTCGCTGACATACGGTTTTTCCGCAGAAACTGCGGTCACGGTCGGCGCGTCGGGGGTTTCCAACTCCACAGTAATGCCGTGCGACAGATAGGTTTCAGACCGGTTGCCTTCGGTGTCGGTCACGCGCGCTTCCACATAGCCGCGGAAGCTCTTGTCTATCACCGGCTTGCTTTCGTCGTTGTAAGTCGTCCATTCGGTTACCGGTGCATTGTCTTCGTCTACCAAACGGTAGCTGATTTCAGCCGTCGGGACAGCGGTCGTGTTCAGCGCGGAAATTGTGATTTCGGCCGGGCTGTTGAAATAAATCCCGAACGGGGTTTTATCCTGTTTGACACTTTCACTGAAAGAAATGTCGGTGATTTTCAGTTCCGGGTCACAGAAATTGTCAATTTCCAAAATGACGGAAGTCCACTTGCCGTTGTTGCCGGTTACGGTCACGAGATAAGCGCCGTTTTCGGAAACGGTAAAGGCTTTTTCGGCGGTGATGTCTTTGCCGTCTACGGTGATGCTTTCAAGTCCCGCTTCGCCGACGGTCGTGTTGACACGCACTTCGTAAGGCACCGAGGTAAGCGACGTCACCGTCTTTTCGAGTTCCACGGTGGGTTCCACGGTATCAATCATCACGCGGTAGCTGTCGGAAGTGGTGCTTTCCGTTCCGGCGCCGTTGACCGCTTTGAACGTGTAAGTCGTGTTGGTGTTTTCAGAGAGGACCAACTCGGAGCCGTCGAATTCATACCAGCCCGTGCCGTCGTTGTAGTAATAGGTAATGCCGGAAAGGCTTTCTTCTTCGGTGGAGAAATTAAATCTTGCACCGTCCGCAGTCCAACGACCGAATGTACCGTCAAACGCCACGCGGATGACCGGTTTTTGCTTATCGATTTTGACAACCATTTCGGTGATTTCGCTTTCGTTGGTCGCATAGCTGACGGCTTTCACTTCATAACGGTGTGTGCCGGGTTCGGTTGCCGTAAGGGTGTCGCCGTCGAGCGTCTGCCACTCGCCGTTATCCACGCGGTATTGGTATTCGTAAATGCCGGAGAACGCGGTGCTTTCGAGTTTCATCGAAACATCGTCCGCCGCCCAAGTGTCCGCTTCATAGTTTTCGCCCTCGGACGTTGCGGTAATGGTCACCGCGGTGGGCTTTTCGGTATCAATCACATACCCTTCGGAGGTAAGCGTTGCGGAAACATTGCCCGCCTTATCGTAAGCACGAGCCTCAACCCAGCCTTTGAAGTTCAGGTCTTGAAGCGGCTTATTGCTTGCATCATAAACCGCCCAATCGGTGTAAGTATCGGTTGTGGCGTCAAAATAGCGGTATTCAATACGGTCGACGCCGGCAACGCCTTCGTCGCTCGCGGCAATGGTTGCTTCCACCTGCGCGTTGAAGAACAGGCCGAACGCGCCGTCAATCCGTCTTGCGAAGCCGCCGGAGATTTTCTGCTGTAAATCAATAGAATCCACTGTCGGGGCTGTTGTATCGATGTTCGTAACGTTCAGCGTCTTGGTGAGGGACAGACCGTTGTTCGCAATGACCTCGACAATATAATCACCGTTTTGCGTCGCGGTGAAGCTGTCGTGGTTCTCCGTAATATCGGCGCCGTTGAGTTTGACCGAGCGAATGCCGGAAATACCGACCTGCAAATCGCTGATTTGCACGGTGTAAGATGTGTTCGTCAAATCCTCTTTTTCAGGCACCAAGTTAAACGACGGCGTAACCGCGTCGCGCATAACGGTGTACCCTGCGGTTTCGGCGCTTTCAATGCCGGCGGAGTTCACCGCTTTGAAATAATAGGTTTCGTTGCAATCCTGCGACACGGCGAGGGTATCGCCGGTAATCTGCACCCATTCGGGATTGCTCGCAGTCTTATAGTAATAGGTAAGCCCGTCAAGCGGGTGGGTTGCCGAAAGCGTGAAGGTCACGTCTTTGCTCGTCCAGCCGCCCTCATAAGCGCCGGTGTCCACAGAAACGACCGGGATGCCGTAAATCATAATCGGGAACGAGGCAGTCGCACTTCTGCCGGCGTGCTCATAAGTGACGTTGATGTTCTGTTCCACATCAAGCACATCGGGGTCAAACGCCGCATAATCCACCGTGTAATCGGTGACTTTTTCGGAGGCGGCGTTGCTGTAGTTGGCCGTAACTTCAAGGCCGGTCAAATCCAGCTTGTTTTCGCCTTCCAAATATTTATAACGCGGGTTGACAAGCGAAATATCCGTAAGGTTTTTAGAAGCCAAGGTAATCGGGAACACGCCGCGGTAGCTCTTGCCCGCACGGGTGACCGTTACCAAAATATATTGCTCGTTATCAAGAATGGTCTGGTTGATTTCGCCGACGGTGTAGTCATGCACTTCTACGGTGAAATCGCTGTCGGACATGCCGGAAATATCGTAATACTTCGCGACGTCGTTTTTGTCATAATTGAGCTCGACTTTTAAGCCGGTCAAATCCAGTTCTGTCTCGCCTTCAACATAATCGGTTCGCGTCGGCGCGGTCAGGGTGATACTCTTCGGTTCGAGTTCGACGACGGTAATATTTTTAGTGTCCTCAGCGTAAGAGCCGTCCAACGAAGTCAAACCTTCGCGGACAAAGTAGTACAGCGTGGTTTCCCCTGCCGAAAGGCCGGTCACAAGACCGTTGTTGTCAACGGTTGCAATGCTGTTTTGCTGGTTGCCGCTGGTGCTGTCGTAGCTATCCTCCCACGGGCGGGAACCGTCGTCGTACGCAAGGCCCCAGTGCGCGTTGTTGACACTCAAACGGGGCGGAGAATAAATTGCCGAATAAGAAATCGGGAAATCCTTAATCACATAATTATTGCCCGTAATTTCCGCCGCTACCAGGTTGTTGACACTGGCACCGCGAACATTAAAAGTAATCGAGGCGGAAACGCCGCCGATGCTCGCGGTAATGGTAACGGATTTGCTGTGGTATACGGTCAGCCCGCCGGCATCCATACCGAATACCATACCGTTTTCGTTTACGGTTGCAACGCTCGGGTCTGAGGTGGTCCAAATTACATTGTTCAAAAGGTCGGGGTCATATTCCGCGGGCAGGATGTTCTTAATGTCAATATACCCGGTGTGTCCTTCTTCCAAAGCACGCTCCGTGTTAAAACCAATCAGCAAATTAGAGAAACCGCCGCCGAGTTCCAACGTAAAGCTTTCAATCGGCGTGCCCGCTTCAACCGTTTTGGTTGTTTCCAGCACCACATCGTCTTGTGTCGCGCGCGCATGAATGGTAATTACGCCGCTTTGCTTCGGGGTTAAGACACCGTCCGCTGTTATTGTGGCGATATTGGTGTCGGCGGGTGTCTCCGCCGTTGCCCAGACGGTCTCGCCGGTCAGCGGATTTGTAAGGCCCCATTCACGTTGAACCGAGCTGCTGCTGTTGAGACGGTCAGGCGTAATTTTTGCCGTATAGGTTGTCGAGGAATTGTTCGGAATATCGGTATCACCGACAATTTCCACGCCGGAAATTTTGGAGTTCAATAACTGGCGATTGACTTTCACTTCAACAGATTTGGAAACCGAACCGATGGTCGCGGTAATGGTCGTTTTTCTGCTGTAGGTAATCAAATCGCTGCCGCCGTCGAGACCGGTTACAATACCGTTTTGGTCCACAACGGCAACGGTCGGGTCGGAGGACTCCCATTTCAAATCGCCGGTATAAGCGCCGGCAGGGGTTAAGTTATCAATTGCAAGCTGCGTGGTCTCGCCCTCGTCAATTTCGGTCTCGCCGACAATCGAGAAATCGGTGACCGGCAATTCGGACGGGTCCACAACCGTAAAGGTAATTGTATCGGTAAATGCAGAATACAGAACATTGTCCGGGTTGACACGCACTTTGACCGTACCGGCTGAAGTAAAGGTCACAAGGCCGTCGGAAGAAACGGTTGCGTGCTTGCCGGATTCTGTATCCAAAATCGTGTCGCCCATTGTCCATTTCACGCCCTCGTGAATACGAACCGGCGTAACCGCACCGTACAGCTGCACGGTTGTGCCCACGGCAACTGTAGTCGGGACGGAATTTTTATTGGTAATATGTACCGCGGTCGGCACAAGGTCGGCAAGGACGCTTTTTTCCACCACGACCTTGACGGTATCCGTCGCAAGCACCTGTCCGTCGGCGCTGTGCAAAGTGGCGGTGATTTCAACATTCATACTGTCTAACGCCGCCTGCAAACTGTCGGCAAGCGTATCGCCGGCGACAGCGCGGATAATCCCAATTAAAACCGCGGTATCCATATCTTCCAAATCCACGCCGGTTGCGGCAATTTGGTCTTCAATCGCCTGCGCCATGGATTCGCCGACCAGCGGCAGAGAGCGGATATTTTCGTCAATCCACTGCTGCACAATGGCGGCCTTGGAATAGTCATAGCCGCTGACTTTACCGTTGCTGTCCACACCGGCAAGCAGAGGCTGGCTGCTTTCCCAAGTGACATAAGCGTCCGCCGGAACATCGCCGGCGGTCGTATAGCTAAGTTCTATGCTGCGGTACTCCTGCACCGTCAGTTTGTCGGTGACTTCTACGCCGTCTTGTGTGATTGTAATTGTGGTCGACGCCGCACCGGCTAAAAGCCCGGGGGTGAGCGTGGTCACAACCATCAGCACGGCGAGCAGTACGCCGAGTGCTTTTTTCCCTGTTTGCATGAAATAACCATCTCCTATTGTTATACAACATATACGCATATTTAAGCGATACCATTTTAGCAGAATCAAAAAGCTTCTTCAAGGAAAACACAACAATATTAGAAAGTTTTTACAATTTGTCAATATTTCACCTTTAAGTGACCGTTTGTTTGTTGATTTTTCTTAGGCGTCCCGCGCCTTTTCGGCGCGTTTGCTTTTAAAATCGCAGGCAAGCGGCATACTACTGACAGATACATTTTACGTCGGGAGAAAAACGCGCCTTTTTTCGGTCGCCAACCGGCTTCGCACCTGTTTTTTTGTCTTGCTTTTCCCCACAAATCCATACCAAAGGTTGCACAAAACGGAAAAGTATAGTAAGATATATAAGATTTTTGAAATTCTTAGAAAAGGAACTTTGTTTTATGCTTCAATTTGAAGAACTGCGACTGCAGCTTTTGGGCCACGAAAAAGCGCTGAAAGACCTTTCGGAAGCGCTCGGCTTAGAAAAAATGAAAGAGGAAATCAAGACTTTGGAGGCGCAGGCTGCCGAAGAGGGATTTTGGGATGATTTGAAAAACTCCCAGGCGGTGCTCAAGCGCACAAGCTCGTTAAAATCTAAGGTTTCCGCTTACGAAAAACTTTGCGGGGATTATGACGACGCGCTTGTGATGATTGAGCTTGCCAACGAAGAGGAAGACCTCGACTTGCTCCCGGAATGCGAAGAAAACGTCAAGGCCTTTGAAAACGACCTCGACAACATGACGCTGACAACCCTGCTTTCCGGCGAATACGACAGCAAGAACGCCATTCTCACCTTTCACGCGGGTGCCGGCGGCACTGAGGCGCAGGACTGGGCGGAAATGCTGTTCCGCATGTATAACCGCTGGGGTGAGCGTCACGGCTACAAGGTTTCGACGCTCGACTATCTTGACGGCGACGAAGCGGGCTTGAAATCGGCCAGCATTTTGGTCGAGGGCGAAAACGCCTATGGCTTCTTAAAAAGCGAAGCGGGCATTCACCGCTTGGTGCGCGTTTCCCCGTTTGACTCAGAGGGGCGGCGCCACACCTCGTTTGCTTCGGTGGAGGTTATGCCGGAAATTGACGACACGATTGAAGTGGAAATTGCGCCGGAAGACATTAAAATGGACGTGTACCGTTCCAGCGGCGCAGGCGGGCAGAAAGTCAACAAAACCTCTTCCGCGGTGCGTTTGACGCACATTCCGACCGGCATTGTGGTTTCCTGTCAGGTGGAGCGCAGCCAGCACCAAAACCGTGAAGTGGCAATGCGTATGTTAAAATCGAAGCTTGTGGAAATCAAAGAGCGCGAGCACCTCGAAAAAATTTCCGACATCAAGGGTGACCAAAAGGAAATTGCTTGGGGCAGTCAGATTCGCTCCTATGTATTCATGCCTTATCAGCTCGTGAAAGACCACCGGACCAACTATGAAACCGGCAACATCAACAACGTGATGGACGGCGACCTTGACGGCTTTATCAACGCCTACCTCAAAATGGAGTCGCAGAAAAAGCTCGCCGAAACTTAAGACACTACCGAACAAAAAGCCTATAAATAAAGCAAAAACTGATTCTGCAAAAGCGGAGTCAGTTTTCTTTTTATCGGCGTGTGCCCTGCTCCTGCGGCGAAAAGCCACGTGAGAAAGCTGCGATATGTTTTAATGCAATTTTAATGTGTATATGCTATAATTCTTTTATAATCGGCTGTTCCAGGTTCAAAAAACGGCAGGTTACAGAATCGTTTGACGCAGGAGGAGCAACAATGCGTATTTTATTCGCCGAAGACGAACGGGATTTAAACGATATCATTACCAAAAAGCTGACGTCACAAGGGTACAGCGTAGACAGCGTATATGACGGGGAAGAAGCGATAGACATTCTTTCTTACACCGACTATGACGCGGTCATTTTAGACATTATGATGCCCAAAGCGGACGGCTTTGCCGTGCTGCGGGCTCTGCGCAGTAAAGGCAAAAACACGCCTGTTTTGTTTCTCACAGCGCGCGATTCCGTGCAGGACCGCGTGGCGGGGCTTGACAGCGGCGCAAACGATTATCTTGTAAAGCCGTTTTCCGTCGAAGAACTGCTCGCCAGAATCCGGGCGATGACAAGAACCGCGTTCGGCGTTTCCGACAGCCTGCTTTCCGTCAGCGATTTGACGATGGACACCGCCGCCAAGGTCGTGAAGCGCGGCGGAAAGGAAATCCCCCTCTCCGCGAAAGAATATGCGCTGCTCGAATACCTGATGCACAACGTCGGGATTGTACTGTCCCGCGAAAAAATTGAAAATCATATTTGGAATTTTGATTATGAGGGCGGCACAAACGTCGTGGATGTTTACATCCGTTATCTGCGCAAAAAGATTGACGAGGGCTATGACAAAAAGCTGATACATACCGTTCGCGGACGCGGCTATGTTTTGCGCGAGGAGGCATAAAAGTTGAAACGATTTTCCATTCGCACCACCATCACGCTTTGGTTTTCTGTTGCTTTGATTTTGGTTGTTTCGATTACCTATTTTATGGTTTTGTTTGTCGGCGACCAGGTCATTCAAAAAACCATTCGCGACAATCTGATAGAAACCGTGGAGCACAACGTCGATGAAATTGAATTTTATAAACGCGTGGACGACGCGGCGCTTGCGCAAAGTTTAGACCATTATGTAAAATGGGACGGCGGCTATTTGGAAGTGGACGACGATTTCTTAGATGAAATCAATCAGGTTTACACGTCGCTTTGCAAGGCTGACGGATCTTTGGTATACGGCGAAAATCCGATTGCAAAAGAAACGGCGGCTGTCAGTTTCCGCAACGCAACCGTACAGCAAATCAAAGCGGGAAACACCACATATTACATCTTTGACCGCAAATTAACGCAGGAGGGCTTAGAGGGGCTTTGGCTGCGCGGCGTTGTGTCGGAGGTGCAAGGCTCCATACAATTAAACAGCATTGCGCGCACCTCACTGATTTTGCTCCCCTTTCTTGTCTTAGTCGCGATAATCGGCGGGTATCTGATTACCAAACGCATGTTAAAACCGATTCAAAACCTTTCCGATGCGGCGGCGCAAATCGGGCAAGGCAGCGACCTTAAAAAGCGCATTGATATCGGCGAAGGGAAAGACGAATTACACCGTCTTGCAGACCAGTTTAACAAGATGTGCGGGCGGCTGGACAACGCGTTTCAAGCCGAACGGCAGTTTACTTCGGACGCTTCCCATGAGCTGCGCACACCGATGAGCGTGATTTTGGCGCAATGTGAAATGTCTTTAGAGCACGAGCAAAGCCCTGAAGAATATCGGGACGCGCTGAACGTGATTGAGCGGCAGGGCAAAAAAATGGCAAAACTCATTAACGATATGCTGGATTTCACAAGGCTTGAGTTAAAATCCGACCGCTACACGACAGAACCGCTTGACTTAACGAAGCTTGTCTCCTCGGTTTGTGAAGACATGGCGCTGATTCGCGAAAACAACATTACGCTGACCTGTGAAACGCAGGAAAACGTAACCCTTCTCGGCAACGCCCAGCTGTTTGCGCGGCTTTTGACCAATTTAATCAGCAACGCCTATCGTTACGGAAAAGAAAACGGGCATATTTTTGTGACACTCAAAACCGAACAGGATAAAATCCTTTTGACGGTTGAAGACGACGGCATCGGCATTGCGAAAGACGACTTAGAAAAGATTTTCCGCCGCTTTTATCAGGCGGACAATTCCCGCACGGGCGCAGGGACGGGCCTCGGCCTTTCCATGGTTCGGGAAATTGCGAAATTCCACGGCGGCGAAGTCTTTGCGGAAAGCGAACTCGGCGTCGGCAGCAAATTTACTTGCATTTTTCAAAAAAATTAAAATTCTAATCTTATTTTAATAATCGCAAGCTATACTAAAGACAAATCAGAAAGGAAGTGTACTTTATGCGTAATAAAATTAAACGGCTTTTTGAAACCCCGAAAAAAGCGGCGTTAAGCATTGTTTGCGTGCTTGCCATTTTGCTTTTCTTGGGCACGGGCACCGTCTATGCGGCGGACGCCATTGCGAAAAGCACCGCAATCGGCGCGGAGAATGCACAAAATTTCGCGTTCGCCGACGCGGGCATTGACCCGGCGGCAGCCAAAATCGTCCGCACGGAATTCGGTTTTGAACACGGACAATTCGTGTATGAAGTGGAATTTGTTGCCGACGGCACCGAATATGAATACTGGATTAAATCCTCGGACGGCACCGTTGTGAAAAAGGAAATCGAAATTGTGACGCAGGACGGCGCGCATAAAGTCGCGACCGCCGAAATCACCGCGGACGAAGCCAAAGAAATTGCTCTGGCGGACGCCGGTCTTACGGTTTCCGACGTGACTTTCACCGAAGAAAAACTGGATTTGGACGACAGCACCTCGGTCTATGAACTCAAATTCTATACAAGCGAGAAAAAGTATGAATATGAAATCAACGCGACCACCGGCGCTGTGTTCAGCAAAAGCACGGAAGCCATTGTCGCCCAGAATCAGCCGGCGCAACAGCCGGTGACCTCTGCGGCAAATTCCGAAAAGCCGGCGACTGCCACACCTGCAACCGGCACACAGTCTAATTCTAATGCATCGTCCGGCTCTTCGCAAATCGGCGTGGAAGCGGCAAAAAATAAGGCACTTGCGGACGCAGGGCTTTCCGCTTCGGCTGTCACCTTCACCAAGGCGAGACTCGACTACGACGACCGAATTGCGGTTTATGACGTGGAATTTTACACCTCGACGCACGAGTATGAATATGAAATCAACGCGTCGACCGGCGCCGTTCACGACAAAAGCGTGGAAGCGTTCAAAGGCACTGTCGCAAAACCCGGCAACAACGGCAGCAACAGCAACACCGGCAACTATATCAGTGTAGACAAAGCGAAGGAAATCGCTGTCGGCAAAGCGGGATTGTCCGTTTCCGGCGTGACCTTCCAAAAAGCCAAGCTGGATTATGATGACGGCCGCGCCGTTTATGAAATCGAATTTTTCAGCGGCGGCGTTGAATATGAGTGCGAAGTGGACGCATCCACCGGCGCGATTTTAGATTACAGCAGCGAACGCGAATATCATTAACCGATTCTATTCGATGTCTTGTTACAAAACCTCCCAATAAAATATATCGATAGCCGCCCGTGGTCCTTTTTGACCACGGGCGGCTTTTTGCAACGTTTTAACGAATTCTATTTATTGACAGCACACGGGGGTTTCGGTATACTGATTTTAAGGAGGGATGCTATATGAGTTCTATGAAAATGCCGATTTTTTTAACGATTGTTCTTTTGGCTTTTGGCTATTGCTGTCTCGGATTCCCGGAAATACTCTCTCCGTTTCTTGCCTTTATATTGATTTATTTTGTTTGGAAAGCTTACCGCTTTCAAGATGACAACGAGGCAATGAAACGGCAGCTGCAAAAGATTTTAGAACTTTTAGAAAAACAGGAATCGAAAACGGAGAACGGCGAAGCCGCAGAAGAGAAAGCCTCTACCTTTTCGGTTGAAGAAACCGGTAAAGCGGAATAACTTTACATAATAAAAAACGGGACTGCAAAAGCAGTCCCGTTTTTTATTATAATTTTCTTATAAATCCTCGTCCGGCGCCTGTCCGTCGTGTGCGAGCCATTTGCATTCCGTCAGTTCCATTTGCGTAAACACCGCGCAAAAAGAGGAATCCTCCGGGCTGCAAGCGTAAATACCGAACCGGATTTCCCCCTGCGCTTTCGACAGGTGGCAAATCCGCATTTGGTGAAAGACTTTGCCGTCTTGGGAGCATTCTACGCAAAAATCATCTTCGCGGCGGCTTAGGCGATACCACATCGTTTTCACCGCGGCGGGAATTTCCGTGGTCGCCCAGTCGGAATAACCCTGGTTGGTCACGACGCTTCCGAGGTGCTGGAAATTTTCGTTTTCATATTCCACAGAGGCTTTCAGCCAGTTTTCGCTGTCTAAATAGAGCACCACGCCGCACTGGTCGAAGCGGTGATGACTTTCGGAAAAATCGGTTTTCACGACAAATGAAAAGAATTTTTCCGCCGTCGTCATTTGCAGCACCGGCGCGTTGTCGTTCCGAAAATGATAATAGGTTCTCTGCCACAAATCCGTTTTGGGGGTTGTGGTAATTTCAATTTTATCGGGCGAAATCTTATAAGCTTTCGGCGCTCTCGTCCACTGAAGCGCGTTTACGTCAAACTGCATATTGTTTCCCTCCGAAAATTATTTTTAGGTACTCTAATCCTCTCACCCGTGGAGAAAGAAGTATAAAACATATCTGTCTTTAAAAAACGGGACTGCAAAACAGCCCCGCTTTTCGTTTTTCGTTAGCTCGTTGCGTCGTAGGTCCCGGCAAGCATTTGCTCTTGCTTTTTTTCTTCAATGGTCTTTATTTTCCACTGATAATTTGCCTTGGCAGCTTTTATCTGATTCCGGCTGCTGATAATAAAAAACAACAGCTGCAAAATGCTTAAAACCAGAATAATCCAAAAAAGCGAGCCGAAAAAGCCGGACGAAGCCCAATAGGCTCTTACCATTTCGTCCTCTCCATGTTCTGAAAATTTCTCAATCACCATAAATTCGCGAAAAGTCCTTGATAAGATGAAAAACAAAACGGTAAACACTTGCGTCACAACGAACACCACCGCGGCAATTACAATTTGCCGGCGGGCTTTTTTCGTTTTTGTGTCACAGGCTTCTTCTGCGTCTATCAATTCTTTTAAATAGGCGGTGCGGGTATAGCGCACCTCGCGATTGAGAGGCTCGAGCTCCGCCCCGTAAATCGCGTGCAGATAGTCCCGGTTCATGGCTTTCGCTTTCAGCATTTCGGTATTTTCGCCGTTGCTGTCAAACAGGGTGTTCTGCATTTTATCGTTGTTTTCCCCCATTGCAATCCCTCTTTGTTTAAATGCGCGCGACGCCGGACTTTCTCGCCGCTTCGGCAACCGCCGCCGCAACGGTTTTGCCGACGCGCTCGTCAAAGGCTTTCGGCAAAATGTAGTCGGCGCTCAGTTCCTCGTCGGAAACCAAGGAAGCAATCGCCTTGGCCGCCGCAATTTTCATTTCTTCGTTGATGTCGCTTGCGCGGCAATCCAGCGCGCCGCGGAAAATGCCGGGGAACGCCAAAACGTTGTTAATCTGATTCGGGAAGTCGCTGCGCCCGGTGCCGACCACGGCAGCCCCCGCCTTTTTCGCAAGGTCGGGCATGATTTCCGGCACGGGGTTTGCCATCGGCAAAACGATGGGGTCTTGGTTCATTGAACGCACCATGTCTTCGGTCACAATGCCCGGTGCGGAAACGCCGATGAAAATGTCAGCGCCTTTCATGGCGTCTGCAAGCGTACCCGTCTGTTTTTGTTTATTGGTGATGCGTGCGATTTCCGCCTGCGCGGGGTTCAAGCGCGCGTCGCCCTCACAGATAATGCCTTTGGAATTGCACATCAGCACGTTGCCGATGCCCTGCGATAAAAGCAGTTTCGCAATCGCAATTCCGGCAGCGCCCGCGCCCGAAAAGACCGCGGTGCAGTCTTTCAAATCTTTTTTGACGATACGCAGCGCGTTGATAATCGCGGCATCGACGACCACGGCGGTGCCGTGCTGGTCATCGTGAAAAATCGGAATATCGGTTTTTTCTTTGAGTTTCCGCTCAATTTCAAAGCAGCGCGGCGCGGCGATATCTTCCAAATTTACGCCGCCGAACGAACCCGCCAAAAGCGCGATGCAGTTGACAATTTCATCGACGTCTTTCGAGCGCACGCAAAGCGGAATGGCGTCTACCCCGCCGAATTCTTTAAACAGGACACATTTGCCCTCCATAACGGGCATACCCGCTTCGGGACCAATGTCGCCAAGGCCCAAAACAGCAGTGCCGTCGGTCACCACGGCGACTGTGTTCCAGCGGCGCGTCAGCTCGTAGGACTTGGAAATATCCTTTTGAATCTCCAAACATGGCTGGGCAACACCGGGTGTGTAAGCCAGCGACAAAGCGTCTTTGTTATCCGCCTTGGCGCGGGTTTTGATTTCGATTTTGCCCTGCCACTTATAATGCAGCTTTAAACTTTCCTTTGCATAATCCATTTGGGTCTGCTCCTTGTTTTTGCTTTAATTTATTGCTACAGAATAGGTAAGCGTTCCGGTATAGGTTTCAATCGGGACGCTTTTCCACGCCGTTTCGCTGATGATAAAATATACATTGTCGGTCGTTGCTGATGTAACAGCGGAAAAGTTCTGCACACTGTTTGCAACCGCGGAAAATTCAATGCCCGCAAAGCCCTGTGCCGCTGCGGTGGCGTTGACCAGCAGGTTTTTGCCGCCGGTCTGAACGGGTGTCACGGTCACGGTCAGCTCTTCGCCGAGCAGCAGCTGTGTTTCTACAGAATAATCCGCAGAAATCGGGCTGCTGTCTCCCCACTGTACGGTGATTTCTGCGGGAATCGTCACAGCATACTGCACATCAGCCGCTTCGGCAACGGTCTGCACATAAATATCAGCATACGGCTCGGCGCTTTCCTCATTTATCACAATTTCATTGAGAATCAGATGCAGGGTGGAATCCTTTTGAATATTGTAATCCGCTAATGTGTGCCCGTTCTTCAGCTGTTCTCCTGCAAAAACCAAGCGTTGTTTTTCGGACGGGATCCCTTCTTTATCTTGAATTTTCGCTTTGATATTGTCGATTGTGTCTCCCGGTTCCACTTCCAGCATAATATGTTTGCCGGTCGGGGTTTTCACGAAAATCTGCACAGCAAACGAAGACACAGTGAAAGTGAACACAAGCAAAGCAGACAATAAGATGGCAAAAATCCGTTTCATAAACATTCTCCGTTCTTCGTTTCGTTTTAAATCGGCTGCGGTCAGTGCTCAATCCAGCCGCGGGCACGGTCCACCGCGCGCAGCCAGCCGCGATAGAGCTTGTCGCGTTCTTCCAAAATCATTTTCGGTTCAAAGATTTTGTCGACCTGGCGCATTTCCTCAATTTCTTCCTGGCTTTGCCAGAAGCCGACCGCAAGACCGGCGAGGAACGCCGCACCGAGCGCCGTGGTTTCAACCATTTTCGGACGGTTGACCTTGGTGCGGATAAGGTCCGCCTGAATTTGCATCATAATATCGCTGACGGAAGCGCCGCCGTCCACGCGCAACTCGGAAAGCGCAATGCCGGAATCGGCTTTCATCGCTTCCAAAAGATCGGTCATTTGATAGGCAATCGCTTCTAAAACTGCCCGCGCGACATGCTCACGCTTTACGCCGCGCGTAAGACCCACGATTGTGCCGCGGGCATACATATCCCAATACGGTGCGCCAAGTCCCGTAAATGCCGGAACAAAATAAATCCCGTTGGCATTCGGCACGCTTTCCGCCAATTCGTCACAGCGTCTTGCGGTATCAATCAGCCGCAAATCGTCGCGCAGCCATTTAATCACCGAACCCGCGTTAAACGCCGAGCCCTCAATCGCATATTCCACGCGGTCGCCGAGGCCCCAAGCTACGCCGGTCACCAAATTGTTTTCAGACAGCACGCGTTTTTCGCCGGTGTTCATCAACAAGAAACAGCCGGTGCCGTAAGTATTTTTCGCCTGACCCGCTTTAAAGCAGCCCTGCCCGAACAGCGCGGCGGGCTGGTCGCCGATCGCGCCCGCAATCGGTACGCCGACAATATCTTCAAAGCCCAAAAGACCGGGCGCGACTTCGCCGTAGATTGCGCTCGAGGGAACAGGCTTCGGAAGAATGTTCATCGGAATCCCGAGCCGGTCGCAGAGATACTCGTCCCAGCAAAGCTTATCCACGTCGAAAAGCATCGTGCGCGAAGCGTTGGAATAGTCGGTGATATGTACTTTCCCGCCGGTTAAGTTCCAAATGAGCCAGGTTTCCACCGTACCGAACAACAGCTGACCCGCGTCCGCCAAAATGCGCGCGCCGGGCACGTTATCGAGCACCCACTTGATTTTGGTCGCCGAGAAGTACGCGTCCACCACAAGCCCTGTGTGCTCTTTGATATAGTCGGTCAACTCTTTGTCTTCCTTAATCTTTTCGCACATGTTCGCGGTTCGCCGGCACTGCCAGACAATCGCATTGTAAATCGGCTTGCCGGTGCCTTTGTCCCACAGAATTGTGGTTTCACGCTGGTTTGTGATGCCGATTGCGGCAATATCAGACGTGAAAATCCGGTTGGCGGTAATGACTTCGGTCACCGCCTGGAACTGGGAATAGAGAATCTCCATTGCGTTGTGTTCCACCCAACCGGGCAGCGGATAAATTTGATTGAATTCGTGCTGGGATTTCGCCACGATATTGCCGAATCTGTCAAACAGAATCGCACGTGAACTGGTCGTACCCTGATCAAGGGCAAGGACATATTTCGCTTTTGACAAAACGAACACCCCTATCTTTTTTATATTTCAATTTTATACAATCCCCGGGATTATAAGCCGTAATCACGGCTGTTTGACCGCTTTTTTCTGCGCCGCTTCCACAAGGGCGTCGTCCACAAGATTGTGAAGCCCCTGCCAGTGCAGCACGCGGCGGTCAAACCAAAGCGCCTGACATTTGCCGCGCAGAAATGACGGCATTGCCTGTTTCATCGTCGCGTAATGGACGTGATAGGCGTTGAGCAAATCAAAATATTCCGGCAAGCCCGCCTCAAAGCGGTCATAGCTTCGGTCTTCTTTGGCGGACCATGCAATTTCCGCCACGGCGCCGAGCCGCGGGAACGTGCAATATTCCGCCTTTTTCATCGTCGGAACATATTCCGTCCAAAGCGGCGCTTCCACGCCGAACATGTTTTCGCCCATTTCGGGCTCGAACTCATAGACTTTTTTCAGATTCGTCCAGCCGTAAGGGAAATCGAGATAATACGGGATTGCGGAGGAATTATACATCTTCCGCCCGCTTGCAAGCTCTTTTTCGACGATGCCGTTTTTGCGGTTTGCGCCGCACATCTGCCAAATAATATCTTTATCGAGCCGGTCGGTGTTTTCCAACCCGTCATAATTCCACATAATCGAAGTAAAGCCTTTTTGCTTTACATATCGGTTGACCCGGCTCATAAAATAGTGCTGGAGTTGTTCTTCGCTTGCAAGCCCCTCTTTTTGCATCAGCTTTTGACAGTCGGGGCAAAGCTTCCAGCGCATTTTTACCGCTTCGTCGCCGCCGAGGTGAATAAGCTTGTCCGGGAACAGCTCACAAAGCTCGTCAATGACGTCGAACACAAAGCGGTAGGTTTCTTCTTTGCCGGCGCAGAGAATGTCGTGTTTCACGCCCCAGTGGGTCGCGACCTTCAAATGTCTTCCGAAGCACGACAGGTGCGGATAGCACGCAATCGCCGCGACGGTGTGACCGGGAATGTCAAATTCCGGCACAACGCGGATAAACCGTTTGTGGCAATAGTCCACGACTTCGCGAATGTCTTTTTGGGTATAAAAGCCGCTTTCGGGCTTTAAGCCGAAGTTGGTATGACTGCGGCGCGAGCCTTTTTCGGTCAAAAGCGGATATTTTTTGATTTCCACGCGCCAGCCCTGGTCTTCGGTCAGGTGCCAGTGAAACACGTTGATTTTGTGCAGCGCCAAAAGGTCGATAAACCGTTTGATTTCTTTGGCTGTCCAGAAATAGCGGCCGGAATCGAGCATAAAGCCGCGGTATTTGTAAAGCGGCTTGTCCTCAATATACATATCGGGAATTTCGCCGTTGCCCTGCATTAACAGTTGTTTTAATGTTTGCAGGCCGTAGAAAATGCCGTTTTCGCGTCGCCCGTAAATATAAACGCAGCCGTCTCGCGACACAAGCCGATAGGCTTCGTCGTCTTCAATTTCATCAGTCAGCTGCAAAACAATGGTATTTTCCGTCGCTTCACTGTCGCGGTGGATTCGAATGTCAAACTGCCGTTTTACAAAATCGCGGAATTCGCCGATATAGTCCACCTTGGTCATGGTGGTGTCCTCATTCAGCTGGAAGCCGCGCTTGCCGCCGGTGATGATGATTTCATTCGGCTGGGGCACAATATTGAACATAAAATCCCTCCCGGAGCGTTACTTCGGCGCGGCGTTTTGCCGCAAAAATCAACAAAATTCCGATTATATTTGTTATTATAGCAAATGCGCGGGAAAATAACAACAGAAATAAACGAGAATTTCTCATACATTCCTTGGATTTTTACTTGCAATCAAGGCGGTTTTATATTATAATAAGTTTTGCCTTAATTGGGTCGTGTGCCGTGTGGGTCCTGTGCGACAGCGCTCCGTGAACCATGTCAGGCGGGGAACCGAGCAGCATTAAGCGGTCAGCGAGGTGCGCCGCAGTCCGCCTGCACGGTGCATGACCGAATTAAGGCGCTTTTATTTGCAAATTTTCAAAGGAGGTTTTTTCATGTATCAGGTTCTTTACCGCAAGTGGCGGCCGAAAACGTTTAAAGACGTTGTCGGGCAGGAACACGTCACAACGTCGCTTTCGGGCGCTGTGAAAAGCGGAAGACTTTCGCACGCGTACCTGTTCACCGGTTCGCGCGGCACGGGCAAAACCTCCTGCGCCAAAATTTTGGCGAAAGCCGTCAACTGTGAACACCCGGTCGACGGCAACCCCTGTAACGAATGCGCCACCTGCCGCGGGATTGACGACGGCTCGATTTTAGACGTGATTGAAATCGACGCCGCTTCCAACAACGGTGTGGACAACATTCGCGATTTGCGTGAAGAAGCGAACTACACACCGACGCACGCAAAATATCGCGTTTATATCATCGACGAAGTACACATGCTTTCAACCGGCGCTTTCAACGCGCTTTTGAAAACGCTTGAAGAGCCGCCGGAGCACGTCAAATTCATTTTGGCAACCACCGAAGTGCACAAGCTCCCCTCCACGATTCTTTCGCGCTGTCAGCGCTTCGACTTTAAACGCATTGAGCCGAAAGACATCGCCGCGCGGCTTCGATTTGTCGCCGGACAGGAAAAAATCCCGCTGACCGAAGAGGGTGCTATGCTCATCGCCCGCATTTCGGACGGCGCCATGCGTGACGCGCTTTCGCTTTTGGATCGGTGCTCCGCTTACGAAAAAGAAATCACCGAAGACGTCGTCAGCGACGCCGCGGGACTTGCCGGGCGGGAGCATCTTTTTCAGCTTACCGATGCCGTGAGCGCCGGCGACAGCGCGCGTGCGCTTTCGCTGATTAACGAACTTTACAACAACGCCTGCAACATGGAACGCTTGGTTGCCGACCTTGTTTCGCATTTCCGCAACATGATGATTGCGCGCAGCGTTTCCAATTACCCCGATTTAATCGTCTGCCCCAAAAGTGAATTGGAGCAGATTTACACACAGGCACAAAACTTTTCTTTAGGACGGATTCTTTCCGCCATGGACGTGCTTAACGATGCGGCTTTCCGTCTGAAAAGCGGCGCGAACCGCCGTGCCACCGTGGAAATGGCGGTGTTAAGGCTTTGCAGCCCGCAATTAGACACCGACGTTTCCGCATTGGTTGCGCGCATTTCGGAACTTGAACGGAAAATTGAAAACGGCATTGTCGCCCCCGCTACACAGCAAGCGCCGAGACCGGCAGCACCCGTTACGCCCGCAAAAACAGAGGCGGCACCCGCCGCACCGGTCAAAGCGGAAGCGACTCCCGCCGAACAGCCCGCGCAAGCGACACCGGCAACGCCGGCAGAAAAGCCGGTTACAGAAAATACAGCTGCGCCCGATTCCGCGCCGCAAAGCGCACCGGCGCAAAGCAGTGACCCTGCCCCCGAAAAAGCGGCAACGACAAAACCCGCTGCGGCACAGCCAAACGGCGACATTGTTTTTGACAAGTGGAACGAGGCGTTGGAGCGTTTGGCGCGCATCGACCGCCCGCTTTTGCCGCATATGGCAGATTCCAGAGCGATTATCCGCGGGGAATTTTTACTGATTCAAACCACCAACCCCCTGCTCGGTGAATTTTTGAAAACCGGCTCGCACGCCAACTGCATTGCGCGCGCGGTGTATGACGTCACCGGCAAAAAATACAGACTGGGCATTTTCAATACTCCGGCGCCGTCACAAGCGGCCGCGCCGAAAAAAGACCCGCTGGAAAACCTCCTGCACCGCGCGGAGGGGCTCGGCGTTCAGGTCGTGGAACAATAAATCCGGATACTTTATCCAAGAGGAGAAATACTATGAAAGCAAGAATCCCGAACCAGGGGCCGACAGGCGCCAACATGATGAAAAAGCTGCAGGAAATGCAAAGCAATATGGAGTCTTTGCAGGCGGAGCTTGCCGTGGCGGAATATTCCGCGTCGGCCGGCGGCGGGGCTGTGGACGTGACCGTCAACGGCTCGCACGAAATCAAAGCGATACATATCAAGCCCGAAGTGGTTGACCCGGAAGAGACCGACATGCTTGAAGACCTGCTGCTTGCCGCGCTCAACGAGGCGATGCGCAAAGCCGACGAAACCGCGGAGCGCGAAATGGGCAAAATCACCGGCGGACTGAATATCCCCGGGATGGGCGGTATGTTTTAATGGCGTATTCCATTCCGATTTTAGAGCAGTTGATTGACGAATTCCGCAAAATGCCTTCCGTAGGCACGAAATCTGCGGAGCGCATGGCTTTTTATGTGCTCGGGCTTTCCGACGAGGAAGTCAAATCGCTAACGGACGCCATTTCGGGCGTCCACGAAAAGGTGCGGCAATGCGCGATTTGCCGGAATCTTACAGAAGACGAGGTCTGCCCCATTTGCCAAAGCGACACGCGCGACAAAACCACCATTTGCGTGGTGGAAAGCCCGCGCGACGTGCTTGCGTTTGAGCGCACCCACGAATACAACGGGCTTTATCACGTTTTGCACGGCGCGATTTCGCCGATGAATTCCGTGGGACCCGACGACCTGACGATTAAAGAGCTTTTGGCGCGGTTACAGGATGACACCGTCAACGAAGTGATTATGGCGACCAACCCCACCGTCGAGGGCGAAGCCACGGCGATGTATATCGGGCGGCTGTTAAAACCGATGGGGATTAAAGTCACGCGCCTTGCCTACGGCGTGCCGGTGGGCGCCGATTTGGAATATGCCGACGAGGTGACGCTCACAAGGGCGCTTGCCGGGCGGCAGATGATTTAAGAAATTTCAGGGAATACTATGGAACACAAGACGCCAACCAAAACGGTTGCACAAAACAAAAAAGCGCTGCACGACTATTTTGTGCTCGAATCCTATGAAGCCGGCATTGAGCTTTGCGGGACCGAGGTCAAAAGCGTGCGCGCGGGAAAAGTGAATTTAAAAGACGCTTGGTGCAGCATTGTGGACGGCGAAATGTTTGTCAACGGGATGCACATAAGCCCCTATGACCACGGCAATATTTTCAACCGCGACCCGCTGCGCGTGAAAAAACTGCTGATGCACAAAAAAGAAATCATGCGCCTTTTGGGCACGACGCAGCAGCAGGGCTTAACGCTTATTCCCCTTTCGGTCTATTTCAAAAACGGGCGGGCGAAAGTGCAGGTCGGTCTTTGTAAAGGTAAAAAACTTTACGACAAGCGTGACGTTGCCGCCAAGAAAGAGGCCGAACGCCACATTGAGCGTGAGATGAAAGAGCGGTTTCGGTAAAAGGCAGTTGTGCACAAGCGCGGGAAAAAAGCCAAAAACTTCCTTGGCTTTTACAAAATTCCGCTTGCGCATTTCAAAATTTGTGCTACAATAATATCCCGACTCCCGAAAGCATTTGGGGATGAAAGGATTTCGACGGGGATATTGCACCGTGATAAGCGAGCAGCGGTGGGGTACCGCTTTAAACAGCCTCAGTTTATGAAAATAAACGACAAAGATCAAAAAGTACTTCTTGCTGCTTAATTAGCGGCGAGCGTTCCTCCCGGAGTACCGCGGCCGGACAAGGAGCGTCATTAGCGGTAAATGTGCACGGATGAGCGCCCTGTAATCCGTCACACACCAAAGGGCTACCAAGCCGGAAAGCCTGCCTTTCGGCGTTTCGGCAAGGGAATGTTCATAGAACGGCTACGCTCGTAGAAATTTGCGGGAATGTGTTTTCGGACGCGGGTTCGACTCCCGCCATCTCCACCAAGCGACCCCGCTTCGCCGTCTCCCGGCGGGGCGGGGTCGGTTTGTGTCCTGAGGGCGCGGAGTCGAACAGGACGGCGCGCCACAGCGCGCGACCAACAGTCCGGTGGACTGTTGGTCAGTCCGCGGGCAGACTCCCGCCATCTCCACCAAGTAAACGCCCACTACCGTCTCCCGGTAGTGGGCGTTTAGTTTGTGCCCTGAGGGCGAGAAGTCGAACAGGACGGCGCACCGCAGTGCGCGAAAAACAGTCCGGTGGACTGTTTTTCAGTCCGCGGGTACTCCCGCCATCTCCATCACGTCGTCGCAAGCGTCATATCGCTTACGGCGACTTTTTTGCAAAAGTTACCTCGCGCTCATTCTGCTGTGCCTCCTTTTCCCCAACAGAATCTCGCTGCGCGATTTTTTGCGGGGGCCCCGTTTTCCGTCTCCCGGTAGGGGGTGTTTACTTGGCGCTCATTTCACCGCGGTCCCCTCCCCGCGTTCCTGTCTTTAAACTTTAAGAAAGCGTTGAAACGCAAGCTTTGCTTTGGTATAATGGCGTAAAGGAGGGGTTATAATGAAATTTTTGTTTTTTGCAATATTCTTCTTTTTAATTCTTATCCCTCTTGTTTTAAGCATTGTAATTCCGATTTATAAAAACCATAAAAAAGCAACTAACGGTATTATGAACTATGATGATACCATGCGGAAATTTGTTTATAAAGTTCCTTTTTCGGGAGAGGAAATCATTAACTTGTTAAAAACAAGAAATGTAAACGACGAACTCTCTTATACCTTTGATTTTGATAAATCCATAATAGAGTTTTCAGAATATGACACAGTAAGAAAATACTATTTTCATACAGAGGACTGCAACGGGTTTTCTATTTTAAGGTTGGAACAGGTTGAATTAATCGGTATGCAAAGCCATATACCTTATAAGCTCAATCCGTTTATGGTAAAAAAAATACAGGCGGAAATTATACCGTTTTCCCTGTATGGCTTTTGAATGACCTTTTTAAGCATCACAAAAATCAAATGCACCCCCTAAAACACAGTTAGGGAGTGCTCAAGTCGTTACATAAAGAGCCGCAGCCGAATGAAGCAGCTTCATTTTTTATTGCACGGCAACGCAATATATGTTATGATGACAGTAGATTAAGAAAGAAAGGATGAATGGAGAACTTTAAGTGGATTTCTTTGGTATGCACAATAATGCCCATAATATTGGCAATCGTTTTCACAATAATTACCATGCCCACTTATATTCTCTTTGTGCATGAATATGAATAAAAAAACTATTGTTTCTGTATTGCTTATTTGTATAGCAGCTTTAACAGCGGCAAATATGTTGGTGCAAAACGCCACTGCAAAGCTTATTATTTCTGTTTGTACGCTGCTCATAAGTATTTGCGCACTCGTTTTAACGGTTCACAAAAAGAACGCATAAGAATTCAGAATATATCATGGCTAAAGGCAGAAAAGGAAAGGTGTAAATATGAGTCTGCGTTATTATAGCTTTGTTTATGACACAAAAGCGGTTGTCTTTACTCTTTTGAATTTCCTTTTTGCGCTCGCCTTTTGCATTGGATTTTTCTACACGCTCAAAGATTTGCCGGACATCATTCCCGTGCATTGGTCGGAACAAGGTGGTTTTGACAAATTCGGAGAAAAATCTCAGCTATATCCTATTGGTATTAGTGCCATAGCCGTCGCCGCACTGGCTTTTCCCGTTTCGATGGTTTGCATCAAAAAGAGTTACAACGGATTTGCCTATTTGTTCAGCGGTATTTCCATGTTTGCAACTTGCTTGATGATTTTGGTGTATGGCTTTATGAGAAGTGCGATTCCGCAATAAAATACAGCTGTAAAATTGGATACATCAGAAAAACACCCGTCCGTGGAGATTTCCGGGCGGGTGTGTTTTTTTAGCGTCTATCGGCGGGGAATTTCGTTCGAAGAAAGCGTATTTGCCCGCGTTGCCCGGGATATTGCATGGGTTCATATGGTTTCGGGATATATTTAGGATTTGGCAGTTTAACTGCCATTTGCCCACTGCGCGTCAACACACGATACAAGCCGGAGACAGAGCGTGAATATCCGCGTTGGCGCAGCTTGACCCAGAGCACGACCAAGCCGGTATTTGGATTTCGTCGACGCATATTGCGGATCAGTTTTAATTCTTCCTCTGTGTGCTGATTAGGATGGTGATGCGGTCGGTGGGAACGATCTGCCAAGGATTCCAGCGTTCCGTCATATCGCTTTTTCCAGCGATAGACATACTGCCGGTTCACGCGATAACGAATCGCTGCTTTTGTTACACCGTATTTTTCTGCATATTGAATCAGGGCTTGCCTAAACCGCATGGTTTGTGTTATCTTATTCATGGCGAATAGATGGATACCTGCCTTTCGGTTTTGTCTGGCAACTCTACCTTAACACAGGTCCTTTCTATTCGCTATCTTTTTTTCTTATTTGTTACACATCCTTGTAACACCTACAGGAAAAGATGTGCACATTCACGGCGCGCACTTGACTTTTTCATGACCTTTTCGTATGATACATGTATACAAAAATTTCCATATTTTTCTTTAAAATAAGATATTTTGCCGAAACCGGAAAGGAGAATACGGATGCAAACGGCAGAGAAGCTGCGCCCGTTCGGGGCGCGCGATAAGATCGGGTACGCCATGGGGGATCTTGGCTGCAACCTCTCGTTCCAGCTGATTTCGTCGTACATGTTCCTGTTTTATACGCAGTGCATCGGGCTGACGACGACAAATTGGGCATGGATCATTGTGGTATCGAAAATCTGGGATGCGGTCAACGACATTATCATCGGCGGCATGGTAGATCGGCACAGGCTCAGTAAAAAAAGTAAGTTCATGCCGTGGATCGCCATCGGTTCGGTGGGGCTTCTGGCTTTTTCGATCCTTTTGTTTTTGCCTGTGCAGCAGCTCTCGCAGGCCGGCAAGGCGATCTGGTGCCTTTTGATCTACGGGCTTTATACGACCGCTTACACCATGGTCAATGTTCCATACGGTTCCCTGCACTCCGTCATCACCGAAGACCCGAAGCAGCGCACCTCGCTTTCCACCTTCCGCAGCATCGGTGCGGGTGTTGCTGCTGTTCTCGTCATGCTGCTTCCGCAGGTCGTGTATGTGGATAACGTGCTTTCGGAAAGCCGGATGTTCCTCGTGGCTGTCGTATTTTCCGTGGTGGCCTTTTTTGTGTTTATCCTGCTTCGCAAAATGGTGACGGAACGTGTCGTTCGCGAGGAACGCGTAGAAAAGGTCAGCTACCTTTCCACGATCAAGTCCTTTTTCACGAACCGCGCGCTGCTCGCCATCACTATCGCGACCTTCGCTGTTGTGGCGTTTCACAATTCCTCCGCTTCGGTCAACAACCTGGTATTCCAATTTTATTTCCATGATGCGGAAAAAGCGTCTTTCGCCATGATCGCCTCCTATGTACCGCTGCTGGCGCTCATGCCGTTCGCCTCTACGATCGTCGGCAAGGTCGGCAAAAAGCGGTTCATCGTTCTCGGGGGCTTGGGCAGTATGCTTGCGGGTATTCTGATGCTGTTCCTGCCCATCACGCCCGACACAAAAGGCATGGTGCTGTATATCGCCGGGCTGATGCTTGTCAACATCGGCAGCTGCGTGTTCCAGATCATCGTGTGGGCGATCGTCGCCGACTGCATTGAAATGAGCTACCGCAAAAAGGGCGTGCGCGAGGAGGGGTCGCTTTACGCGATCTATTCCTTCTTCCGCAATCTCGCGCAGGGCGTCGGTTCCGCCGTCGTGGCGCTGTCTTTGAGCGCGGCCGGCTATGTGGAATCCGCCCCCGTGCAGACCGACGAAGCCTCTGCAAAGTTCAAGACGCTGTATATCCTGCTGCTTGTTGCAGGGCTTGCGGTCATGACGGTCTCCATGAAATTCATCTATAACATCGACCTCAAGCAGGAGCAGGCGTTTGCCCCGGCAAACGGAGACGTTGCGGAAACCATGCAAGGAGAATGACTTATGCGTAACACAAAGCTTATCGATCAGGGCTGGCTGTTCAAAAAGGATGCGGATTTCTCGCCCGACATGATGCTTACGGACTTCGAGGCACTCGATCTGCCGTACACCTGGAACGGTTCTGACGGGCAGGACGGCGGCAACGACTATTTCCGCGGGAAGGGCTGTTTTGTCAAGTCCCTTGCCGCTTCGGACTTGCCCGAAGGCGCAGAGCGCTATATTCAATTCGACGGCGTGAACTCGTCCGCCGAGATCTATTGGAACGGCGAAAAGATCGCGGCGCACGACGGCGGATATTCGACTTTCCGTGCGCGGCTTCCCGAAGTGCTCGAAGAAAACCTGCTCGCGGTGGTCGCGGACAACGCGCCGAACGACCACGTATATCCGCAAATGGCAGACTTCACGTTTTACGGCGGCATTTACCGCGATGTAACGCTCATCGGCGTGCCTGAAAACCATTTTGACCTGCTGTGGAACGGTGCGCCGGGCCTGATGGTCACCCCCGTTATGGAGGGGAAGGACTGCACCGTTACGGTCAAGACCTTTGTGCAGTGCAAAACGCCGTGCGGCATTCGTTATGAGATCCTTGCGGACAATGAAACGGTGTTGACGGCGGAGGTCACATCAGATAACACGGAAACGACGATGTGCCTTACAAACGCGCACCTTTGGGACGGCATACATGACCCATATCTCTACACACTTCGTGCGACGCTTTTGCTCGGCGGGGAAGCACAGGATGAGGTCTCCGCGCGCTTCGGCTGCCGCAGCTTCCGCATGGATGCGCAAGAGGGCTTTTTCTTAAACGGCAAGCCCTATCCCCTGCGCGGCGTTTCGCGCCATCAGGACCGGCCCGGCATCGGCAATGCGCTGAAGTCGGAACATCATAAAGAGGATATAGACCTCATCTGCGAAATGGGCGCGAACACGATTCGGCTCGCCCACTACCAGCACGCGCAGGCGTTTTACGACCTGTGCGACGAACGCGGGCTGGTCGTTTGGGCGGAGATCCCGTATATCTCGCAGCACCTGCCGAACGGCGTGGAAAACACCAAAACGCAGCTGACGGAGCTCATCTGCCAGAACTACAACCATCCCTGCATCGTGACGTGGGGCCTTTCCAACGAGATCACGATGCACGGCGCGGCGGATAAAAGGCTTTTAGACAATCACAAAATGCTCAACGACTTGGCACACAGCTTAGATAAAACCCGTCCCACCACGCTCGCGGTGCTGACGATGTGCGGCATGGACGAAGCCTATGTGCACATGACGGATATCGTCTCCTACAACCACTACTTCGGCTGGTACGGCGGGACGGTCGATATGTACGGGCCGTGGTTCGACCGCTTCCACAAAAAATACCCGAACCGCGCCATCGGCATCAGCGAATACGGCTGTGAAGCCCTCGACTGGCATACCTCGGAGCCCCAGCAGGGCGATTACACCGAGGAGTATCAGGCGTATTACCACGAAGAACTCATCAAGCAGATCATAGACCGCCCCTACCTTTGGGCAACGCATGTTTGGAATATGTTTGACTTTGCCGCCGACGCCAGAGCCGAGGGCGGTGAAAACGGCATGAACCACAAGGGACTTGTGACCTTTGACCGCAAATACAAAAAAGACAGCTTTTACGCCTACAAGGCATGGCTCTCCGGCGAACCGTTCGTGCACATCTGCGGCAAGCGGTATGTGCGGCGCACGGAAGATGTGACCAAGGTCACGGTGTATTCCAACCGCGACGAAGTAGAGCTGTTTGCCAACGGCAAGAGCGTCGGCGTACAGCAAAAGGGCAAATACCCGTTCTTCTATTTCAATGTGCAAAACGAAGGTGAAACGGTGCTCGTCGCAAAGGCGGGCGAAAGCACGGATGAAGCAAAGCTCCAAAAGGTTGAGAAATTTGATGAAAGCTACCGCATGAAAGAGGCCGGCGGCGTCATCAACTGGTTTGAGATCACGATGCCCGAGGGGTATTTTTCCGTCAACGACACCATCGGAAGCATCCTTTCTACGGCGCGCGGCAAGCTGTTTATGCTGAAATTTGCGAAGGTACTGCTGTCCGGGCTGAAAGGTGATTCTGAGCAAAAGCCCAAAGATAAGAAAAAAGGCGTAAATTCCAAAGTCCGCTCCGTTTCGGGCTTTACGCTCAACCGCACGATGTTCGACATGGCAAAGGGCTTTACCGTAAAGCGCGTGTTCGCGATGCTCGGCGGCAAATTTACAAAAGAACAGATCTTGGATTTAAACAAAACTTTAAATAAGATCAAAAAACCAAAAAGGAAATAACGGCTTATAAAGGCACAGCGGGCATCCGGAAATCGGATGCCCGCTGTTTGAATTTTGCAACGTCTTGTATGCCTCGCCCCAATTTTGCATCGCTTCCAAAATCGGTTTAAGACTTTGGCCGAGTTCCGTCAGGGAATATTCCACACGCGGCGTATTCTGAAAACGGCGGCGGCATCGACTTTATCATCAAGCAGACCGCCGAGGCCTTTGATATTGAGATCCCCGAGATCAACGCCGTTTACACCCATATGCTCGGGCAGGACTGCCACTCCATCGTAGCGGGCACAGGGCACGCCGACGCGATGATCGAAACACTTAAAGGTTATATCGAAAAGGGCTAAGATACTTTTTCGAGTATCTTAGCCCTGTTGATTTTTCGCAAGTATGCCCTGTCCTGTTAGAATGATTAGTATATATTTATTAACGATAAACATTAAAAAATAGTTGACAAACATATCTTAGAAGTGTATACTAAAGCTATACCAACAGAGGAGGTAATATTTATGGATAAAATCATCAAGACATCCAAAACTATTCGAGCAATTCTCAAAGTTCTTTTTTGGGTGGTTGCCGTAGTAAGTGTGGTTATTTTGGCAGCTATCCTTGTTGCATTATTTATGAAAGGCGGTACAGCATTGGATGGTGGTTTTTCTATCACACTTGGGAACTATTCACTGCTTTTAAATCAGGAGTATTCTTCGCAACAGCTTACATCGTTGCTTTTTATGACATTTGCAAATGTTGCACTATTTGGAACATTGTCCTGTTACATCATTAGGGTACTTCTGAATGTATTTGAACCAATGTCTCAGGGGAAGCCTTTTAGCACAACTATAAGTGTTGCTTTGAAAAAGCTGGCGTATGCGATTCTAATTATGGGCATTATAAGCTTTGTTCTTCAGATTGCCACGAATTTGATATTCTACAATGTATTTGATATTCCGTCTCTATTCAACGCAGACAGGGTAGAGTCTTGTTCTATATCAATTGTGAGTGACGGGAGCTTTATTATTTGGTTCTTTATTCTTCGTTTGGTCGGTCACATCTTTAAATATGGGGAAACATTGCAACAATTATCGGATGAAACATTGTAAATTCAAACAGGAGGGAGATTATGCCAATTATTTTAAGATTGGATAGGGTTATGGCTGATAGAAAAATATCTCTCAACACATTGTCTGAGAAAGTTGGAATAGCCAATGTTAATTTATCAAAAATTAAAACAGGCAAAGTGAGTGCCATTCGTTTTTCAACATTAGAGGCAATTTGTGAAGCATTAGATTGTCAACCAGGTGACATTTTAGAATATCAACCGCCTATAACTGATGACAAATAAGTATCAATACAACTGGCATGTCATACGGTGGCCACTTGAGTTACCGGCTGGTCTACAATAATTTGTCAAATGCAGCCCATAATACAATGCGCCCCCTAAAGTCAAAGGGGGTGCATTGTATCAAAATAAGGGTTATTAGCCAAGTAAACACCCCCCTACCGTCTCCCGGCAGGGGGCGTTTCGTTTGTGCGTTGTGGGTGAGGTGTCGAACTTTGACAGCGTTTAAGGATTGTCGGAAAGATGCGCCTTGATGACGCCGCCGCAAATGTTCATCGTTTCCTGCGGCGTCAGTTTAAAGTCCTTTTCGACCATTTTTTCCAGCATCTCGAACAGCATTTCCTCGTTCTTCAACATAGCGCTTATGCCGAGCACTTGCGTTTGGTTTAAGTCAAGTTTTATCAAAATGCTCATAAAGGCTATGATTTGTTCCTCTGTAAGCTCGTTCATAACAGCGCCCCCTTCTTGCGTACTCCTTTTATGGTGTTATTCTATCATTTCTAAAAGATTTCGGTAACACACATTCACAAGTTCTGCAGTGCTATTCTGTTTACACCGACGAGGCACGTTAACTTGACACCGTTTGTAATTTATGGTAAGTTTGTATCAGAATAGCGTCTTTCGCACGAACCCCCGCAGCAAAAAAATTAACAAGCGGGTTGCCGCGAAAAGCAGGAAAGACAATAGAAAAAAGAAAGGAATTTAAAAATGGCTCAAGAGGACAAATATTCTGCGCAAAAAAGCTATTTGAAAGATAAACGCAAGCAGCTTCGCGTATGGGTGGAAAGCGAAAAGTATGAACGCTTTGCAGACAAGGTTAAGCAAAACGGAACCAGCATTTATGCCCTTGTCAATCAGTTTATTGATGATTATTTAGCCGGAGAATAATCTCCGGCTTATTTTTTATGCTTTTCACTTGTCTGACGGGTGAAAAACCCAGACGGAAAATATGCTTTACCTGCGCGACACCGAAACGATCGCCCCGCCTTACTTGGCAGAGGGGGGTAATATTTCCTGCTTCTTTTCGCCGTAGTCCTTTTTCCGCCGTTCTTCTAAGAAAGCTATCGAATCCTTCATTATCTTCTCGTAATATTGGGAACCCGACATATTTCCCGTGCCCGAATATTCCGCTATCGTCTCGGTTATGGATAAGGGGTTCTTCTCTGTATCTGCCATTTATATTTCCTCCCGGAAGGTGTTTTTATCGGAAAGATGTGCCTCGATGACGCCCCCGCAAATGTTCATCGTTTCCTGCGGCGTCAGTTTGAAGTCCTTTTCGACCATTTTTTCCAGCATCTCGAACAGCATTTCCTCGTTCTTCAACATAGCGCTTATGCCGAGCACTTGCGTTTGGTTTAAGTCAAGTTTTATCAAAATGCTCATAAAGGCTATGATTTGTTCCTCTGTAAGCTCGTTCATAACAGCGCCTCTCTGTCTTATATGTAATTCTATTGTATCATTTCCGGGCGATAGGCGTAATATAGGTTTTCTACTTCTTTTCGCCGTAGTCCTTTTTCCTTTGTTCTTCGAAGAAAGCTATCTCTTTTTTCCTCTGTTCTTCGGTAATTTTTCTTTTCGGGAATTTTTCCCCTCCCGCGTAGGCTTCTATCGTCTCGGCTATGGATAAGGGTTTCTTTTCCGCATCTGCCATTTATATTTCCTCCTGAAAGGTGTTTTTATCGGAAAGATGCGCTTTGATGACGCCCCCGCAAATGTTCATCGTTTCCTGCGGCGTCAGTTTAAAGTCCTTTTCTTTCATCTTGTCCAACATTTCGAACAGCATATCTTCGGTTTTCAGCATCGAGCATATCCCCAGAATTTCTGTTTCGTTCAGTCCCAAAGCTATCAGTATCCTCATAAATGTTGTAATTTGTTTTTCCGTATGCTCATTCATAATAGCGCCTCTCTTTTATTGTCGCTTTCACCGGGCGATAGGCGTAATAGCGAGCGCCTACTTTTCTTTTTTGTAGCCCTTTTTCCGCCGTTCTTCTGAGGAAGCCAGCGCTTTCCTCCTTTGTTCTTCGAAGAAAGCTATCTCTTTCTTCCTCTGTTCCTCGGTAATTTTTCTTTCCGACATATCTCCCACTCCCGAGTATACTGCTATCGTCTCGAGTATAGACAACTGTTTCTTCTCTTTGGACTCCGTTTGTTTGTTCTCCGTGTTTTGGCTCATGTTCGTCACTCACTCCCTCGGCTTTATCGTTTTGGCTTTTTTTATAAGTATAATTCCTTATGCTTTGTCCGTCAATCTGTTTTCGCTTGTAACTTTCGCTTTCGGCTTTCAATGTTTTCAAAAGCGCTTTAGCTTCTTTTCCCTGCGCTTTGGTATCCTTTTTTATATAAGCCGGATATACTGTTCTTGACACTATTATTTTTTCGTGATATATTAACGCCAGAGGTTGACCCTTTTATTCCTGAAGCACTTTTATTGGTGTGAGGTAGGATTTGGTCAACCTCTAAATTTATATTGTAAATACACTCCCGAAATTTGTTTTCCTCACTGTGTGTAAATCCTTTTACACTAAGTCTGATAAAGTGAACTTCTTTACCGTCAAACGTGTACACCGCGGCTTTTGCATCTCTTTTTTAAAGCAAAAATGGATACGTATTCCCGAACCGTCTTCAAGCCTTTAAATATATCTTTATGGCTTTCAATTTCCCAATAGAGATTGTTGTTACCATCTTTGTTCAAGGAATACCGGACCGCTTTCTCCGGCGTTTTCAAAGAATTCTCGGTCCCTTTTTCCGGCGCTTTGGTATCGTTTTTATAAAAGCCGGATATACTGTTCTTGACACTATTATTTTTTTGTGATATATTAGTGTTAGAGTTAGTCAGGGAATTGCCGACCGGCAATTGGAGCCTAGTATGCTTTTCCCATGCACTAACTCTTTTTTTATTGCTATCAATATATAAGATAACAGTTGTATGGATGAAATGCGGAACGCTGTCCCTAAACAGAAAAAAGCAAAACCACACCCGTCCGGGAGATTTCCGGGCGGGTGTGGTTTTTAGCGTCTATCAGCGGGGAATTTCGTTCGAAGAAAGCGTATTTGCGCGCGGCGCTTTGTTTTTCGTGCAAGAAAAGAAATGAAAGGACACACAGAGAGATTACATTCTGTGCTTTTCGCCCCATTCGCACATGCTCATTTTACACGCTTGTTTCTAAATTTTATATGCGCGACTGTGTCAACAACTTATAAAACGCTTCGGCGGCGCGGGAAAAGACCTGGTGTTTTTTCCAGACGATATAGGCGTCCATGGTGACGGGCGGGTCAAGCGGCACGAAGCAAAGCGAGGCGTTGCCGGTCATGCTGATGAGTTTATCGAGCCCCAATGCATAGCCCATACCCTCGTCGACCATTAAAGACGCGTTATAAATCAGGTTGTAAGTTGCGGTTACGTTCGGCTTTGCGCCGCCCGACTGCAGCCACGCCATCAATTCGCGGTTGGAGGTCGACTGCCTTGATAAAATCAGCGGCTGACCGGCGAGGTCTTCGGGAGCGATTCGTGTTTTGCCGGCAAGGGCGCTGTCGCGGCGCATCAGCACGCCCCAACTGTCGGGTTTCGGCAAATGCAAACATTCATATTTGGAAAGGTCACGCTCCCCGACCAAAACCGCGAAATCAATCAGCCCTTTTTCCAGCTTTTCGAGGGTATCGACGGCGTCGCCGCTGAAAATATGCAGGCGAATGTCGTGGTGTTCGGTTTGCAGCCGGCGCACCAGTTGTACCACCGTGCGCACCGCGTCGGTTTCCGCCGCGCCGATGGAAATTTCGCCCGACACCGCTTTATCCGCCGCGTGCATTTCATTTTCGGTCTTTTTGACAAGGTCGACAATTTCCTGCGCCCGTTTGCGCAGAAACATGCCGTCTTGTGTGAGCGTGATTTTGCGGTTGCCCCGGACAAACAGCTGTTGCCCGAGTTCTTCTTCCAATTCTTTGAGCTGCCGCGACAAGGTCGGCTGGGTCAAATGGAGATAACCGGCGGCACGGGAGATATTCTGTTCGCGCGCGACCGCTAAAAAATATTCCAACACTCGAATTTCCATAAAATCGCCTCTTTCCGCCTTGATTATAGCGCATTTCTTTTATGCTCGTCAAGCATAGTTATATATTTATTATAGGTATTTGCTATTTGGTCACGGGCGCTGTATACTAAAGCTGTAATCAGGAAATTCTTTGACACCGAGGGACAGACCATGCGGACTGCGCAAGAGAAAAAGAAATTAAAAGAAGAACTGAAAGACGCGGGTTTGAGCAAACCTGCCGCCGACGCCGTCGTGGAAAAGCTCGAAGCCGGCGACGAGGCGGGCGCCATGGCGCTTTTGGACGCGCACCGCGAAAAGCTGCTTGCACGGTTTCACAAAAGTCGGGAATGCATTGACTGCGTGGACTATCTCGTCTATCAACTGCAAAAAAGTAAAAACGGATAAAGGCCGCAAACGGGAGGCAATCTTATGAAAAAACTGCGCTGGATTTTACTGACGCTCGGGCTGTTTCTACCGCTGACCGCCTGCGGCGCGGGAACTCCCGACACCCCTGCCGCACAAAGTCAAACAATGGCAATGCCTGCTGCCGCGGCACAGACGGAAACTCAATCGGCGGCGCGATCCACAGCTGCACAAAGCGACCGACTTTATTTGACCATCGGCGAAACCACATTCGTCGCGGAATTTGCGGACAATTCCAGCGTCGAAGCACTGAAAGATTTGTTAAGGGATGCGCCGCTGACTTTACAGCTGCACGATTACGGCAATTTTGAAAAAGTCGGCAGTCTCGGGCACAATCTGCCGCGAAACGACGAACCGATTACCACTGAAGCCGGCGATTTGATTTTGTATCAGGGCAACCAATTCAGCATTTACTATGCCGAAAATTCTTGGAGCTTCACAAGGCTCGGAAAAATCCAAAATGTCACATCCAACGAACTGAAAGCCGCGCTCGGCACCGGTGACGTGACCGTAACTTTGTCACTGACTTCCCCTGCGGCATAAGATTTCAAGCGAAAAGGAGTGTAACTTATGGCTAAGAACGTTTTGATTATTTCCGCAACCCCGCGCAAGGGCGGCAATTCCGAATTACTTGCGCAGGCGTTCGCAGACGGTGCGAAAGACGCCGGAAACGAAGTGGAAATCATTTACCTTCGCGACAAGAACCTGTTGTTTTGCAAAGGCTGTCTTGCCTGTCAGAAAACCGGACGGTGCATTTTGAAAGACGACGCCCCGGAAATCACCGGCAAAATGCAGGCGGCGGACGTTTTGGTTTTTGCCACGCCGATTTATTATTACAGCGTCAGCGGACAGCTGAAAACCATGCTTGACCGCTCAAATCCGCTGTATGGCTCCGATTACAAATTCCGCGACGTTTACCTGCTTTCGACCGCGGCGGAGGACGACCCCGAAACGCCCAAAATCGCCGAACTGATTTTACAGGGTTTTATTGACTGTTTCCCGAAAGCGCGCGTGGCGGGCACGATTTTTGCGGGCGGCGTAACAAACCCCGGCGACATTCAAAATCATCCGGCTTTGGAAACTGCGTATGACGCGGGCAAAGCTATTTAACTTTAACACACGAACGGAGGTATTTTTATGGAAAAACAAACTGCGGGCAGAAAAGGACTTTCAGACCTTGCGCCGAAATTTGCAGAGCTGAACGATGACGTGCTTTTCGGCGAGGTTTGGGCAAGAGAAGACAAACTTTCTCTGCGCGACCGCTGTATGATTACGGTGACCGCGCTCATCTCGAAAGGCATTACGGACAATTCTTTGCGTTACCACATTCAAAACGCGAAAAATCACGGCGTGACCAAAACCGAAATGGTGGAAATCATCACCCACATTGCATTTTACGTCGGCTGGCCGAACGCCTGGGCGGTGTTCCCGATGGTGCGTGAAGTATATGCGGACGAAAAGACGGACGCTTCCGACTCGCTGTTCGGGCTCGGCGCACCTAACGATGCGTATGCGCAGTATTTTGTCGGGCAAAGCTATTTAAAGCCTTTAAACACCGAGGGCGTGGGCGTTTATAACGTTACATTCGAGCCGAAATGCCGCAACAACTGGCACATTCACCACAAAGGCGGTCAGATTTTGCTTTGCACCGACGGCGAGGGCTGGTATCAGGAATGGGAAAAGCCCGCAAGAAAGCTCCACCCCGGCGACGTCGTTTACATTACGCCGGAAGTCAAGCACTGGCACGGCGCGACGGCGGACGAGTGGTTTACCCACGTGGCGCTCGAAATCCCGGCCGAAGGCGCTTCCAACGAATGGCTCGAAGCGGTGACCGACGAGCAATACAACAGCCTTGCATAACAGAAAGGGAGCAAAACCATGAGCGACTATATTTGTAAATTATCCGATTCTGTGGAGCGTGTGCACGTTCGCTACCCGAACCGCTACGGCATTATGATTGCCGGCGATTTGTATACCGCCAAAGACATGGACAAAACCGCGAAGCACATGGCGCTGATTGTCGGCGCGCCCTACGGCGGCGTAAAAGAGCAAGGACCGTGCGTTTATGCGAACAAACTCGCAAAACGCGGGTTTGTGGTTTTGACGTTTGACCCCTGCTATATGGGCGAAAGCGGCGGCGAACCCCGCCACGTCTCTTCGCCGGAGCTGTTCACCGAAAACTTCAGCGCAGGGGTGGATTTTCTCGGCTTACAGAAATTTGTGGACCGTGAAAAAATCGCCGTTTTGGGCATTTGCGGCAGCGGCGGGTTTGCCTTATCCGCCGCGCAGGTCGACACCCGCATCAAAGCGGTTGTCACCGCCAGCATGTATGACATGACCGTCGCGGCAAGAATGGGGCAAACGCCCGAGCAGATTTTAGAGACCAAAAAGGCGCTTGCCGCGAAACGCTGGGAGGACGCAGAAAACGGCTATATGCCGGAATACATTCCGTTTTTCCCGGAAACGCCGCTCGACGAAGTGCCGAAAGACATGGGCGAGCCGGACGCCGAATGGTTCCGCTTTTATGCGGTAAAACGCGGGCACCACGAACGCGCCAGAGGCGGGTTTACCACCACGAGCAATATTCCGTTTATCAATTTTGATTTGCTTTCGCATTTGGACGAAATTTCGCCCCGCCCGATTTTGTTTATTGTCGGCGACCGCGCACATTCCCGCTTTTTCAGCGAAGGCGCTTATGAAAAAGCGCTTGAGCCTAAGGAAATGTATGTCGTGAAAGACGCGGAGCACATTGATTTGTATGACCGAACGGACAGAATTCCGTTTGATAAAATTGAGAGCTTTTTGAAAAGCAATCTAAAGTAAAGGAGATAGAACCATGCTTGGAAATTTCATGTATTGCAACCCCACCCGGATTTACTTCGGCGAAAACGCGCTGGACGGTTTGAAAAAAGAACTGCCGAAATACGGTAAAAACGTGCTTTTGGTCTATGGCGGCGGGTCGATTAAAAAGAACGGGATTTATGACGACGTGGTCGCGATTTTAAAAGCCTGCGGCAAAGAAATCACCGAAGACCCGGGCGTTATGCCGAACCCGACGGTCGACAAGCTTTATGAGGGCTGCGCACGCGCAAAGACTTGCAAAGCGGACCTGATTTTGGCGGTCGGCGGCGGCTCGGTTTGCGACTACGCCAAAGCGGTTTCGGTTTCGACCTGTTGCGACGAAGACCCGTGGGAAAAATATTATCTGCATATGGAAGACGTAGACAACGAGATTATCCCCGTCGGCTGTGTGCTCACTGTGGTCGGCACCGGCTCGGAAATGAACGGCGGCTCGGTCATTACCAACCCGCACCAAAAGCTGAAAATCGGCCATGTATTCGGCGACAATGTATTCCCGAAGTTTTCGATTCTTAACCCCGCTTACACCATGACTTTGCCGAAATATCAAATGGTTTCCGGCATTTTTGACATTATGTCGCACATTTTGGAGCAGTATTTCTCGGGCGAGGACGACAACACGTCGGACTATGTCATGGAAGGGCTTTTGCGCTCGCTGATTCACAGCTCGAAAATTGCTGTGGAAAACCCGAACGACTATGAAGCGAGAAGCAACATTATGTGGATTGCGACCTGGGCGCTGAACACCTTTGTCGCCAAAGGCAAGGCAACCGACTGGGAAGTCCACATGATCGGGCAGTCCATCGGCGCTTACACCAACGCGACCCACGGCATGACCCTTGCCGCAGTTTCAATTCCGTATTACAAGTTCATTCTCCCCTACGGCATTGCGAAATTCAAACGCTTTGCGACGGAAGTTTGGGGTGTGGACCCGACAGGCAAAACCGACCGCGAAGTTGCCGAAGAAGGACTTGCCGAAATGGAAGCGTATATGCGTTCGCTCGGCCTTGTGATGCACATTTCCGAGTTCGGCGTAACCGAAGATATGTTTGAAGGCATTGCCGACGGCACCTTCTTAAACGAAGGCGGCTACAAAGTGCTGACGCACGACGACGTGATTTCGATTTTGAAAGCCAGTATGTAACCTTTTCTTACAAAAACAGCCCTGCTTTAAAAAGCGGGGCTGTTTTTTTATATACTTTACTTTTGTTTTATAAAACCTTCTTTCCGATACAAAAAGGCAGACAAGCGAAAGCCTGTCTGCCCTTTTGTGTTCTTCTGAAGAACATATGGAGGAGGTAAATGATCAATCCTGATCGGAGTCAGTCTTTTTCTTGAGGAGTACGGCGCCGGCCGCAATCCCTGCTGTTGCGGCAAGCACAAAGAGGCTTACTGCCGCGCCGCCGCCGGTTTTCGGGACGTTCGGGTTGCCGGTCTGTGTTTTGCCGCTGTTGGCTGCGTTTGTATTGGTTTTTGCGGTTGTATTCTTCTTGCCGCCCGAGAAAAGTCCGCCAAAGACCTTAGAGAGGCCGTCGCCGATGCTCGGAAGGATGCCGCCGGCACGCGGTCGCACGCTGCCGATTCCCGGCAAATGAATGCCCGGCAGAGCGCCGCTGAAATCCGGAATCGGCGGTGCGGCAACGTTAATAAGCGCCAACAACGCGGTGTCAGGGGAGATTTTCGAAACCGTGGAAAGCGCGCCTTTGACAACGGTTTTCTGCATGGAGCTAAGCGTAGAAGCATCGACCGCCGTTTGAATGGCTTTGCTGTTTTGCGCAGAGGTCAATTCGCCGTAAAGCCAACGGAACAAAACGAGGAATGCGTCGGATTTATCCGGGTCGACGCCGAGGCTGTAAGCCTTACCGCGGATTTTACTGTTTTTCTGAACAACATTGCCGCACCCGCCGATTTCGTCCACAAATTTCAAGAAGTTGTCTTTGTTGAGCGTCAAAGAAACCGTGAGCCCGTTAAAATTCATGTTTTGCAGCTTCGGCGCAAGCATATCGAACAGGGCGCCGGCGCTTAAATCGGGCGGGGTTACGCTTATTAAGCTGATTTTCCCCAACAGTGCCGCGATTTGTTTCGACAGCAAATCGTTTTTCAGCGCAAATCCGAGCTTCGGCAGCACCGTCACAAGGGTATCCAGCGGATTTTGAGCAAACTGGTCAATCAAATTGAAAATCGGCACCAAAATCGGGCGGACGCGTGCGTCCATCACCATATCGCTGTTTTTTTCTTTGACTTCATTGACATAGAGTGTGTATTCGTGTGAGGAGAGATAGCCTTTTAAATCCAGCGCTTCAAAAAGCGGAACCAAGTCTTCATAAGCGCCGTAGGTGTAAGTCCCCTTTGATGAATCGATTGTGTTTTCAATTTTTAACACCAAGGTGATAATCGAAAGCGGGCGGAACAGGGCGGCAACCGCATCGAGGAATCCCTCTTTGTCGCCGTCTTGGAAGCCCATATCGCCGTTGGAAAGCGTCAGTGCGTTCCAGTCACTCCCCGCCGCTTTCAGCGCGGTCACAGCGCCTTTAAATTTCTCTTCGGTCAATTTGCTTGCAAGGCCGGAGGGCTTTGCAGAAATCCAACTGCTGACATTGGCAAGTGTCGGGTAGAGGAATTTGCAAATGTCGGCAACGGTCGCGTTGGTATAGAGCTTGTTATTGATTTCGGAGGGCAATCCGTTTTTTACGCCGAGCATCGGCAATACCGTGCCGGTGAGGAAACTTTCCAAACGCGGAAGCGCCTTTGCTACCTGCGCGCGGGAAACGCCGGTCGGATAAGTCACAGTCGTCTTTTTGAAAATGCTCAAGTCAGGTTGTTCAAACGACGGCAAATCCGGCCCGATGCAGGCGAGAATCGCCTTGTATTTGTTTTTGATTTCGGACGGAATAAAAATCCGAAGTCCGAGCGGCACATTGTCATAGGATTCTTTGGCTTTGATAATGTCCGTGTTATCGTAAGGTTCTTCAATCCCTTTGATGACCGCTTCAAACGCGGAGAGCTTATCATATTGGCCGATGTCCGCGCACTGTTGATAGACCTCTTTGAGGTTTTTCGTAGACGTGCTCCAATAGGTTTCGTACTGCGTCGGCTCGCAATAGATTTGCAGCGTCGTATTTTTCAAAATGACCGTCTGCAAAAACGAGGACATATTGTCAAAAGTTTTGGAAACCGCTTTCGCGGGGGCAAGCTGGGAGGAATCTTTGCTGAACGCCTGCAAGGCGGCAACGGCAGCGCTCATGAAATCGGCAAGTCCCGCAAACTCCGGTGCAGCGGCTTCGACTTTTTTCACGCCCTGAATATTGCAAGCACCATTGTGAATGACTTTTCGGCAATCGTATTCCGCTTTTGCTTTAGAGCCCGCCATATACTTGCTCCAAGCTTCCACGTAACCCGGGTCAGACTCGCCTTTCGGGTAATCTTTTGCGCTGGGTCGCTCAAGCACGGTCGGCGCAGTTTCGGTAAACGGATTTTCCGAAAGATATTGTTTGCCGTATGCTTTCGCCAGCGTCATAAAACTCTTCGCGAGCGAAGAAGAATCGAGCTTATTATAAAAACATAAATAAGTCGAATTCCAGCAGTCCGCGTATGCACGTGCATATTGGGTTGCGTTTTTATAGGCTTCCAGTTTTTGGTCGATTGTCTTCGAGGAATCGTTTAAAATGCTGTAAAGTTCTTTGGCTTTACTAAAGTGCGCAGCATACCCGGCGTTGCCTAAGAGCGCTTCCGCGGCAATTTGCGCATTAATATTGTGCTGTTTGTCATAAGAGGGCACGTCGGTATTTTTCCCAATCGAAACTTGGCGCTCGCGATCTAAAATCAGGTGGAGCATTTTGTCGAACAGGAACAAATCCACTTGCCCTTTTTCTTCGTCGGTAAGCCCCGCATAGGCTTTTAAAATCTCGTTGTAGCCTTTGAGATCTTCTTCGGACGGCGAAGAAATTCCCACGCGGCCCTCATACGCCTTGACCTTTGCTTCGAATGCTTCCACCGGTTCGGTTTTGGTTACGCTTGCTAAAACGGTTGTGGCAGTGCCGGACATCAAAGCGAGAATTTGACTGTATTGCGCAAGGGCTTCGTCGGAGGAAAGCGCTCCGGTAACATCTTTGCCGAAATTAAAAAGCATATCGCCGGCTTCACGAAGTTTTGATTTTTGCGCGCTTGTCATACCGCTTTCTTTTTCTGACAACGCGTTGTAATTCTCCAAAAGCGCGTCAAGCGTGTTGTCAAGCGGTTTTTCGGGTTCTGTGTTTTCCGTTTCAGACGCCGTATCGCTTTCAGCCGGCGTCGCGGTATTCTCCAACAACGTCGCAGGCGGGTCAGTTAAAGCTACGTCTTCCGCAAAAGCGACAAACGCCGTTGAGAAACAGGAAAGCACAAAAACAGCAGACAGCAAAACACTGATGAGTTTTCTTGTCATGGTTGTTTTCTCCTTTCTGGAAATATATATCTTCTTCCGTAAGCGGAAGTTTTTACACAGCGGAGGAAAGAACAATTTGCTCGTTTTATGTTTATTTATAATATATCGTTATTAAATATCGAAAAGAAAAGCGACTGCTGAATAGGGAGCAAAATGCTTTTGAAGCAAGCCGTATAAGTTTCTGAAAGCGCAGTGTGAAACTCTATTTAATTTATAACATATCGTTATTAAATCAGGAATAAAAAGGGACTCAAGTGATTTAGTTTTCAATTGAGTCCAGGACGTTGTCAAAAGCGATATTTTTCATCGCTTGGAAATTGTCGTGAATCAGCCCTTGCGCGACATAGAATTTCGGCAGAGCGTAAGCGGGAAGCTCCTCGGTCAACTTTTCAATAATCTTGTTAAAATCCGCCGAGTCATCGCCGTAAAAGACCACCGTGTCCGCATTGGTCATACCCACCATAGCCTGCGCGAAGCGCATATATTTTTGCTGCCGCGTCATACGGGCGAACGGAAACGGCAAAGCATATAAATCACCGAAGCTGCCGGTTGTTCCCGGATAGGTTTTGCCGAGCATCGAGCAAGCCGCGCCGCAGCCGTCCTCCACTTCCAGCGAGAGGAACAAAACCACCTTTTTGCGAAAGTCCTTATCATATTCGCGCCCCGCGTAAGGAAGGGCTTTTACGCTGTCCATCACGGACACCGGCATTTTGTATCTTTCAGCCAGTTGGTTTTGCAAATCCAAACCGTTTAACTTCGGGAACGCGTGCGACGCGTAAACGAAACCGTCACGAATGTGCCCCGGTAATGTAATGCAAATGCATTTCATATTTTGAAACGCCGCGAGTTGTTTTTCAATCGTTGCTTGCAGCATCGAAAGCACTTCGTCTTTTACGATATTGACTTGTGTGCGGTGTAAAATTTTGCCGCCGATTGTAACCACTTGCAGCAAAATCCGCTGTTCTTTGATAAGCAGCAAGAGCGCACAGCCGAAGTCGTCGTTAAACGCGTAGCATTGCGCCTTTCTCCCCTTTTCTTCGCCTTTGCGCGCGGTGGTTTGCACAAGACCAATGGCAAGGGAGCTGTTAATCGTTCTGGTAACGGTCGGCAGGCTTAATTTGGATTCGCGCGACATTTCGGGAATCGTGGCGTTCGGGTGGCGCTGTAAATACGTCAGCACGATTTCGCTGTTGATATGCCGCACCAATGAAAGCGAAGCCTTTTCTTTCATCCTTTCCTCCTAATTAATAACGACCCGTTACGAATTAGAATATAGCACACTTTTTCTGCTTCGTCAACCGGTTTTTGATATTTTTTTAACAAAGATGCAAAATTATCCTATCGCGGTTACTCCGCGGACATCATACGGATATAGCGCTTGAAGAATTTGAGCGCGTCGCCCATGCAGTCAATCGGGATACGCTCGTTGGTGCCGTGCATGGTGAGCAGAAGCTTTGTATCCATTACGAACGGCGCAAAGCGATAAATGTTATCGCAGACCTCTTCATAGTGATAGGCGTCTGTGCCGCCCATAACGAGATACGGCGCGACAATCATATCGGGGTCGGTGCGCGTGCAGAGTTCTTCCAAAATGCGGAACGAACGGCTGTCGGTCGGTGACACTTTCGAAGCCTCTTTGCCCTTTAAAAATTCGATTTCAATATTTTTATTGCGCACGCTTTTGCGGATATGGTCTTCCACGTCGGCAATCGTCACGCCGGGCATCATTCGGAAATTGATTGTAATCGAGGCTTTTTGCGGCAACACGTTCGCCGCGGGGCTGCCCTCGGCCATCGTCACGCCGGTCGTTGTGCGGATAAGCGACGCCGCCGGCGGAATTTTCTTCATCACAAACGTGACAAGCGGCTTTAAAAGCCACAGGTTGCAGGTCACAATCCGCGCGGGGTAAGAAACATTTTTGCCGATTTTGGTAAACAGGGCATACACAAAGTCGGGCATTTTGCCGTTAAACTGGTGCCCCTCAATATCGCGGATGACTTCCGCAAGCTCACCGATGGCGGTATGTACGGGCGGCTGAGAAGAGTGACCGCCTTTCGCCGTTACGGAAACACGGTAATCGGCATAACCTTTTTCGGCAATCCCAACGCCGGCCAAGCGTTTTGCCAAAATATTGCCGACATTTAAGTCGAGCACCGCGCCGCCCTCGTCGAGCACGCTGTCCAAATGAACGCCGCGGGCTTTGAGCGCGTCTGCCAATGCACCTGCGCCGGAGGTTTTGGCGGCAACAATTTCTTCATCGTGCCCGAAGCAAAGGTAAACCGTGCGTTCCGGCTGGAAGCCTTCGGAAAGCAAGCTTTCCACACTTTCTAAAACCGCAATTAAGTGGTTTTTCATATCGAGCGCGCCGCGACCCCAAATAAATTCGCCGTCATCCACGCCGCCAAACGCCGGATGCGTCCAATCCTGTTCCGTACCCTCGGCAACCGGGACAACGTCCTGGTGCCCCAAAAGTGCAATCGGCTCTAAATCCGGATTTTTGCCTTTCCAGGTAAACAGGAGGCTTGCGAGCGAAATTTCTTCGCACGAAAGGTTTTTGTAAACCAGCGGGAAGCGCTCTTCAAACAGCCGGTGAAGCTTTTGAAATTCGTCCCAGTCCACTTCGTCGGGGTTGACCTTGGAAATGGTCGGAATCTGAATCGCGGCGCTCAAATCCCGCCGATATTTTTCGACATCAACGTTTTCCTCGTCGAGCGGCTCGCTCGAAATTTTTTCGGGCGTCCAAAACGCTGCGCGAATTAAGGTAATGACAATAAATGCGCCGAGAATTCCTAAAATCGTCCAAAGAATCCACATAACCAAATCCTCCTGCACTAACTTTAAGTATTTTTATCGACCTGATGGAATTTTTTTAAATTGCCCTCTTTTTGGTGGCGGCGCCCAAGCTCCGCTTTGACGTCGGCGGGGGTGATGCCCTCGTTCGCCATCATAATTACCAAATGATAAAGCAAATCGGAAATTTCGCCGACGGTATCTTCTTTCACGCCGTTTTTCGCGGCGATAATCGTTTCCGAAGCCTCTTCGCCGACCTTTTTCAAGATTTTATCTAAGCCCTTGTCGAATAAATAGCAGGTGTAAGAACCCTCTTTCGGATTTTGGCGGCGCTCAAGCGCAACTGCATACAGTTTCTCTAAAACATCGTTCATTTTGTCGGTTCCTCCATAATGGTATTGAAAAAGCAGCTTTTGCTGCCGGTATGGCACGCGGGGCCGGTCTGAATGACCTCGACAAGCAGCGTGTCGTCGTCGCAATCCCCTTTTATGGAAACCACCTTTTGCGTATGGCCGGAGGTTTCCCCTTTATTCCAAAGTTTTTGGCGCGAACGGCTGAAAAACCAGGTGTAGCCGGTTTCCAGCGTTTTTTGCAGGGATTCGCGGTTCATATAGGCGAGCATCAGCACTTCGCCGGTGCCGTGTTCCTGCACAATTGCGGGAATCAGCTCCCCTTTTTTGAAATATTTGTCAAGTTCCAAACCTTGTCACCTCGTTTTCACGCTTCGCACAGGGCGATTGCCTCGGGCAGCGAAAGCGTGCCGTTATAAATCGAGCGTCCGCAGATCGCGCCGTAAAGACCGGCGTCGCGCAGGGCGCGGATATCGTCAATATTGCGAATGCCGCCGCTTGCGACCACGTCACAGGACACAGCTTCGTTTAAAGCGGTCAACTGCTCCAAATTGGGGCCGGTGAGCGTGCCGTCGCGGTCAATATCTGTAAAGATAATTGTCTTTACACCGGCTTGCTCCATTTCTTTGGCGAGCGTCAAATAGGAAACCTCGCTGGTTTCCACCCAGCCCTCGGTTGCAACAAGTCCGTTTCGTGCGTCAATGCCGACAGCAATCCGGTCGCCGTAACGACTGCACGCTTCGCGCACAAGCGCGGGGTTTTTAACCGCCGCCGAGCCGATAACCACACGCGCAATACCGCGTTCGAGATAGAACGCCACATCTTCCATTGTGCGAATGCCGCCGCCTACTTCGACTTTTAAGCTCGAGTGCTCTGCCACATCGGTGAAAATATGGGTGTTTTTGCGAACGCCCTCGCACGCGCCGTTCAAGTCGACCATATGTATCCAGGTGCTTCCCGCCTGTTTAAAGGCGAGCGCGGTGTCAAGATAGCTTTCCGCCACCTTTTCGGCGGATTCCATTGCACCTTTATACAGGCGGACGCAGGTTTCGTCTTTGATGTCAATTGCGGGAAAAATAATCATCGTTGTGTTCTCTCCGTTAGTCAAGCATACCTTTTGTGGAAAGCACCGCACCGTCTTTCGCCGGGGCGACGGCCGCGTGCATCGCGTGACCGAACGCCTTAAACAGCGCTTCGGCGATGTGGTGCGAATTGTCGCCGTAAGGCGCGCGCAAGTGGAGCGTCACGCCGGCGTTGTCTGCAAACGCGCGGAAAAATTCGCGGCACATACAGGTGTCAAACGCACCGATTTGTTCCTGCGGGAAATCCGCTTCAAACACAAGATACGGCCTACCGCTGATGTCCGCCGCGCAAAAGCCGAGCGCTTCGTCCATCGGGACAAAAAAGCTGCCGTAACGGGCAATGCCGCTTTTGTCACCGAGCGCGCGGGCAAACGCCTCGCCGAGCACGATGCCGGTATCTTCCACCGTGTGGTGGCAATCCACCTGCAAATCGCCCTGACAGGCAAGCTCCAAGCCGAAGCCGCCGTGCACGGCAAACGCCGTCAGCATATGGTCAAAAAAGCCGACGCCGGTTTCCACCGACACTTCGCCGCCGTCTAAATTTAAGTGCAGGCGAATGTGGGTCTCTTTGGTCTTTCGCTCAACGGTTGTCTCTCTCATTGCGTTTCCCCTTTCAGGTAAGCTTCGATTTCTTCCGAAACCACTTCGTTTTCATAATTGCGGCCGGCGCTGATGCGCAAATGGTCGCCCATAAAGCGGACAATAATGCCTTTGCTTTTTAAGTGATTGAAAATCCCCTCGGCGTCTTTGCACAGCACATACACGAAGTTCGCTTCCGGCTTTTGCGGCACGAACGCGCCGGGAAATTCTTTGGAAATCCGGCAGAAGTGCTCATAAAGCTCGTCGCGCGACTCCAAAATGCGGCGCACGCAGGACTGGATATATTCCGGGTGGTCAAACAAAACCGTGCCGACCGCCTGCGTCATCGAATTGAGGTTATAAGGCGATTTAACCGCGAGCAGGATTTTGGTAAGCGTTTCATTTGTCACGGCAAAGCCCAGGCGAATCCCCGCCATACCGATTGCTTTCGAGCAGGTTTTGAGAATAATCAGGTTATCGTATTTTGAAAATTCAGACAAAAGGCTTTGGTCGGAAAAGTCCATGTACGCCTCGTCCAAAACCACAAGCGCGTCCACCGACTGCACCAAGCGGCGCACCTCTTCACGCGGCAGCACGAGAGAAGTCGGGTTGCAGGGGTTCGAAAACACCACCATGCGCGCCTTTTCCCGTTTGACGGTTTCAATCACGTTGTCGACGGGAATTGTATAATCGGGGTTATTTTCCACAACGACACTGCGGCACTCGACCAAAGAGGCGTAAAACGCATACATGGAAAAATCCCGCGCGAGGGTGACGACTGTGTCCCCTTTTTGCAAAAAGGCGTTCATAATGACCGAAATGACCTCATCGGAGCCGTTGCCCGCCATCACGCAAGATGCCGGAACGCCGAAATATTTGGCGAATCCCGCGCAGCACTCTTCGGCGCAGGGGTCGGGATAGCGGTTAAAGTGGTTGCAGAGCACCCGGTCGGAAATTTCCTGTTTGATTTCCTGCGGGAGCGTGATAAACGATTCGTTCGCGTCGAGGCGGATGTGGTAATTGCCCGAAATCGGGTCATAAGGCTTTAAATTCTTGACTTTCTCGTTGAGTGTAAACATAGATAACTTGACTTCCTTTAAAATCTGACTTGAATGGAGTTTGCGTGCGCGGTGAGGCCTTCGGTTTCGGCGAGTTTGATAATATCGTCTTTCGCTTTGCTTAATGCGTCCTGCGTGTAATAAATGAAGCTGGACTTTTTAATGAAGGAATCCACCGAAAGCGGGGAGAAAAACCGCGCGGTGCCGCTGGTCGGCAAAACGTGGTTGGGACCAGCAAAATAATCGCCCAGCGGTTCGGGCGAATACTGCCCGAGGAAAACGCTTCCGGCGTTGTCAATCCGCCCGATGTATTCCAGCGGATTTTGCACCGCCATTTCGAGGTGTTCGGGGGCGAGCTCGTTGGCAAAGTCGACCGCTTCGTCTATGGAGTTGCAGACGATAATCGCACCAAAATCAGTAAGCGACTGCTCGATAATCTCGCGCCGCGAGAGCGTTTGCATTTGACGTTCCAATTCTTCGACGGTTTTGTTGGCAACGGTAGTACTTGTGGTCAGCAAAATCGCGCTTGCCATTTTGTCGTGCTCGGCCTGGCTCATCAAATCCGCCGCCAAAAACTTCGGGTTTGCCGTTTCGTCGGCGACAATGAGAATTTCAGAGGGGCCGGCAATCATGTCAATATCGACCGTGCCGTAAAGCAGTTTTTTTGCCGTGGCAACATAGATATTGCCGGGCCCGACGATTTTGTCCACGTTCGGGACGGTTTCGGTGCCGTAAGCCAGCGCCGCGACCGCCTGGGCGCCGCCCATTAAAAATACGCGGTCCACACCGGCGATTTTCGCCGCCGCCAAAATATCGGGGTTGGGGTTGCCGTCTTTTTGCGGCGGGGTCACCATAATGATTTCTTTCACACCGGCAATTTTCGCCGGAATGGCGTTCATCAACACGCTTGACGGATAAGCCGCCGTGCCGCCGGGGACATAAATCCCGACGCGATGAAGCGCACGAATGCGCTGGCCTAAAATCACACCGTCCGCACCCGGCTCTAACCAGCTTTGCTGTTTTTGCCGCGCGTGGAAATCGCGGATATTGTCCGCCGCGCGATAAAGCGCGTACACGAATTTCTGGTCGCACGTTTCGAGCGCCGCGTCCAGCGCTTCTTTCGGGACTTCCGCATTTTCCGGCACGGAGCCGTCAAACTTCATGGTATATTCGCGCACCGCCGTGTCGCCGTAAAGGCGAACCTGGTCGAGAATTTCCGTAACCGCCGCCGTGACGGAACGGTCAATCTCACCGCTGCGCTGTTTTAATTGTTCAATCAGGCGACGTTCGCAAACGCCGTCAGCTTTTGCCACTTGAATCATTTGCCTGCCTCCTGTTTTGCCTTTTCGATACCCGCGACAAACGCGTCAATTTCCGTGCGGCGCAGTTTCATGCTCGCGGTGTTAACGATCACGCGGGCGGAAATCGGGAACAGCGTTTCATAGACTTCCAAGCCGTTTTCTTTGAGCGTTGTGCCGGTTTCCACAATATCGACAATCGCGTCCGAAAGCCCCAAAAGCGGTGCAAGCTCAACAGAGCCTTCGATTTTCACGATTTTTACATCCATACCCTTGCTTTCAAAATACGCCTTGGTCACGTTGGGGTATTTGGTGGCGATGCGCTTGACGTTGTAGCCGTCATAGAAATTTTCGCCGACCTTGCCGGCCAAGCAAAAGCGGCATTTGCCGATTCCGAGGTCACAGACCTCGTAAAAGCTTTTGCCGTTTTCCACAATGGTGTCTTTGCCGACCACGCCGATGTCGCACACGCCGTGTTCCACATAAGTAATCACATCCGCCGCTTTGGCGAGCACCACTTCATAGTCGCCGACCGGCAAAATCAACCGGCGGCCTTTTTCGCGAAGCTCGGTGCAGTCAAGCCCCATGCGCTCAAACAGCTCCATTGTCTGTTTTTCAAGTCTGCCTTTTGTAAGGGCAATTCGCAATTTTCTCATAACACGACCTCCTGCACACCGTCGGCGTTCACGCGGTAAAGATTCCGAATTCCGCACTCTTCCGCGTAAGCCTTTGCCTGTTCGAACGTGTCAAATGCGCCGTTTTCACAGGTCTTGCCCTGCCGAATCAAACGGTTTTGCAAATGGAGCGCTTCGGTTTCAAAGCCGTCTTCGCCAAATACCAAGGCATCCGCCGGTGCCGCTTTCGGCACATCGCCGCGGCGCAGTTTCGCACGCGCGAGGTCGTCGGTGTTAATCCCGAAACCCGTTGCCGGTAAATCTTCGCCGAATTCGGAAATCAAGCTGTCGTAACGACCGCCGGAAAGCACCGTAACGCCACTGCCCTCCGTATAGCCGCGGAAAATAATCCCGGTATAATAATTGGTGCGGTGGACAAGGCTCAAATCCAAAATAATGCGGTCAGCGTAACCCGCTTTTTGCAGTCTTGCGTAGAGCGTTTCCAAATAATCAAGCGCCGCCTGCGCTTCCTTGCCTTTTGCAACTTTGCGCGCTTCGGAAAGAATCTGTGCGTCACCAAACATCCGCGGCAAATTGCGAATGGCGTCTGTAACGGGGGTTTGCCCGATTTCGTCAAGCACCGTATTAAGCGCGACAAAGTTTTTGCTTTCTAAACAATCGTAAATCGCGCTGACGGTTTCTTCGTCGCACGAAAGCGAAGCGCAAAGCGATTTAAAGTAACCCGCGTGACCGATTTCAATTTGGTAATCGGGTGCGCCGCATAATTCGAGCGCCTGAATCGCCATGGTAATCACTTCTAAATCCGCACGAAGCCCTTTGGCGCCGATGAGCTCAATCCCGCTTTGGGAGGTCTCGTCGTTGTGACCGGACAGCTTCGGGCGGCGGGAAAACACATTTTGATTGTAGTAAAGCCGCAAAGGAAGCGTTGCGCCTTTTAAGCGGGTCGCCGCCACACGCGCAATGGGCAGTGTGGAATCCGGCCGCAAAACGAGCAGCCGCCCGTAGGCGTCGGTCATCGTATACAGCGCTTCCGGCAAAGTGCCGGCGCTTTCGCGGTTGAACACGTCAAAAAATTCTATCGTCGGGGTGACAATCTTTTTATAGCCGCGGGATTTGAACAAATCGGCAAGCTGGCGCTCCACCGCGCGCAGCGCGTCGCTTTCTTCAAACAAATAATCCCTTGTCCCCTCGGGTGTGATTTTAGAGTAGTTTTTCATGGGTCATATCCTTTCGCACCTGTGCGCCGTTTTTAGGTATATTTCGCCCTTGTTTACTTTAGCGTGCTACTATGATAGCACAGTAAAGTGACGCCGTCAAGCTTTTTTTCGGTGCGGTTAAAACAATGAAATCTGTGCGGTTTTCGGCAGGTTGCCGAACGCGCCGCAGCTGTCGAGCAGTTCCACGGTGCTGTTGCCCGCCTTGGCGCGCCGGGCAAAATCATCGACGGAAACAAACGCGCCCTCGCCGTCGTCGCGCGCATTTGCAAGCGCCACCGCGGCGTTTTCACCGATGCCGGAAAGCGCGGAGAACGGCAGACGGATTTTGCCGTCTTCAATCGTGTAAGCGGTTGCGCGGGATTTATAGACATCGACGCCCAAAAGCTCGACGCCGCGCGCCATCATTTCGTTGACCACCTGCATGGCGGTGAATTGCTCCTTGTCTTTGGCGGTCGCGGTTTTGTCGTGGATTTTGCTTTCCAAAAGTTTCAGGCGGGTGCGCACAGCGTCGTGCCCCTGCACCACGGTTTCCGCGTCCAAATCGCCGCCGCGCACGGTTAAAAACGCGGTGTAATATTCAAGCGGGCGGTAAATTTTATACCAGCCGAGGCGAAGCGCCGCGATAACATAAGCCGCCGCGTGGGCTTTCGGGAACATGTATTTAATCTTTCGGCAGGAATCCATATACCACGGTGGCACATTACACGCACGCATTGCCTCTTCGGCGCCCTCAGGGAAACCGATTTTGGCGACAATACCTTTTCTGGTTTTTTCCATGATATTAAATGCAAGGCTCGAGTCAAGCCCTTTGTGCATCAAGTAAATCATAATGCTGTCACGCGTACCGATAACGTTGGAAATGTCGCAGGTGCCGTTTTTGATAAGTTCCTGCGCGTTGCCGGTCCAAACGTCGGTGCCGTGGGAAAGACCGGAAATCTGCAACAGGTCGGAAAAGGTTTTCGGCTGCGCTTCCAAAAGCATTTGGCAAACGAACGAAGTGCCCATTTCGGGGATAGACAGCGTACCCGTCGGCCAGCTGATTTCTTCCGCCGTCACGCCCAAAGGTTCGGGGCTTGTGCAAAGGCGGATAATTTTCGGGTCACAGACGTCGACGTCCATGACGTTAATCCCGGTCATATCCTCCAAGTGTTTATAAAGCGTCGGCACATCGTGACCGAGAATATCCAGTTTCAAAATGGTATCGTGCAAAGAATGGAAGTCGAAGTGCGTGGTTTCCATGTCGCTTGTCGTATCGTCCGCGGGGAACTGGACCGGCGTAAAGTCGCACACTTCGTAATCGTTCGGCACAACGACCATGCCGCCCGGGTGCTGACCCGTGGTGCGCTTGACGCCCGTGCACCCTTCGGCAAGGCGCTGTTCTTCGGCGCGGTTGACGTGCAGGTCGCGCTCTTCCAAATATTTTTTAACATAGCCGTAAGCGGTTTTTTCCGCCACGGTGGCGATTGTGCCCGCCTTGAAAACGTGGGACGAACCGAACAGTTCTTCGGTGTAGCGGTGGGCTTTGCCCTGGTATTCACCGGAGAAGTTCAGGTCGATATCGGGCGCTTTGTCGCCGTGGAAGCCGAGGAACGTTTCAAACGGGATTTCGTGACCGTCACGAATCATCGGCGTGCCGCAATGGGGGCAGTCTTTTTTCGGCATATCAAAGCCGGAACCATATTCGCCGTGGGTATAAAATTCGGAATATTTACAGTTCGGGCAACGGTAGTGGGGCGCCAAGGGATTGACCTCGGAAATCCCCGCCATTGTCGCGACGAACGAAGAACCGACTGAACCACGCGAACCGACGTGGTAGCCGTGGTCCTCGGAATCCCAAACCAGCTTTTGCGCGATGATATACAAAACGGCGAACCCGTGCTCAATAATGGAGTCCAGTTCTCGGTTCAGTCTTGTTTTGACAAGTTCGGGCACTTCGCCGTTAAACTCGTACCACTCGCGTGCTTTTGTCCAGCAGATTTCGCGAAGCTTCTCTTCCGACCCCGGAATGGACGGCTGGTAAGTGCCATCGGGGAACGGCCGAATGACATCGACCATATCGGCAATTTTGTTGGGGTTATCAATAACGATTTCACGCGCGGTCTCTTCGCCGAGGTAGGCAAATTCCGCGAGCATTTCTTCGGTCGTTCGGAAATACAGGGGTGCTTGTTTGTCGGCGTCGGCAAAGCCCTGCGCCGCCATTAAAATAGCGCGGTATTTGGCGTCCTCCGGGTCGATGAAATGCACGTCGCAGGTTGCGACGACCGGCTTGCCGAGTTTATCTGCAATCGCAATCACCTTGCGGTTGATATTTTCAATATCCGCTTCGCAGGTGATTTTGTCAAATTCGCGGTTGCGCTCGGGGTTTTTCGAAGCCGGGTCGCTGTGGGCCGCAATCATAAAGCGGTTGTTGCCCGTGGGCTGAATTTCGAGATAGTCATAAAACCGCGCAATTTCAAGGATTTCTTCTTCGGGGCGTTCTTCCAGAATTGCTCTGTAAAGTTCACCGGCTTCACAAGCTGAACCGATGATTAAGCCCTCGCGGTGTTTGATAAGTTCGGACTTCGGCGTGCGCGGACGCTTATAATAATAGTCGATATTGGACTTTGAAATCAACTGATACAGATTTTTAAGCCCGGTTAAGTTTTTGACCAAAATGATTTGGTGGTAAGAGCGCAGTTCCTTATACGATTTATCCGGCTCTTTTAAGTCGTCGATAAAATAGGCTTCCACGCCGTAGATGATTTTGATTTTGCCTTTGGCGGCGTTCATCGCGTCGGGGAATGCCTGCGCACAGCCGTGGTCGGTAATGGCAATCGCCTTGTGTCCCCATTTTATCGCGCGCTCCACCAATTTTTTTGCGGGGGTCATGCCGTCCATTTGCGACATATTGGTATGTAAATGCAGCTCGACGCGCTTTTTTGGCGCGTTGTCCTGCTTTTCGATTTTTTCCACGGTGCTGATGGCGCGCGGGTCAATGACATATTCATGGCGGAAGGTGTCAAATTTGACCTCGCCGGACATCAGAATATAAACACCGTTGTGGAGCTTGTCCAAAAGCTCGTCGCTCTGTTCAATTTTCACGACCATGGAAACCATAAACGAATAGGTTTCGTCGGTGATATAAAAGGTAATGATTTTGTGCTTGCCTTTTTTGCTGGTATGCTCATCAAAGCAGAACACCCGCCCCCAAACGACAACCGGGACGGTCTCCATATCGTTTTCCGGCAGTTCAATGTCGGCAATGGGCATCGGTTCTTTGCGGATAATATTACCGTAAATCGGGCGGACGCTTTCAAGGTAATAGCCGATTCCCTCTTTGACGACATGTTCCACCGGTTTTTCTCCTTCGGGGGCATCTTTTTTCGGTTTTTCCTTTTTCACAACTGCGCCGGGGGCATATTTCTGCTCCACGGCTGCGGCAGCCGCACGCGCGTGTTCGGCTTTGTCAATATTTTGCTGCACGGACTGCAATTCACCGGCAAAGTCCGCGGTTTCTTCGGAAAAATGTGCCTGAAGCCGCACGCCGAAGCGCTCCAGCAAAAAGTCTTCAACCACGCGGACACAACCCGCCTGTTCCAAAATGGCAAGCCCGCCGTGTTTCAAATGTGCAAAAACACCGTTCTCGTCGATTTTCCAGTCGCTGCCCTCCAAAAAGCCGTTGGTGACGGCGACCGTTTTTTTCAGATAAGCCTTGATTTCCGGCGCATACGCTTCCGTACACAGCGACTTGTCAAAGCGCGGTTCAATCGAAAGACGAACGCTTCCGCCGAACTGCGCGGTAATCACAGACGCAATTTCCCGAAGCATTCGGTCGGAAACCAAACGCGGAAAACGCACGAAAGCTGTCAGATGTCCGGATTCGGTGTCGTTCGACAGCGAGAGCACCCGGGCTTCTGACAGCGCCTGTTCATATTTTTGGAGCGAGTCTTTGCACTCGCAAAAGAGTTCAAAAAAAGTAGCCATTTAAATTCCTGTTTCTATGTAATCTTTCTTATTATAAACCCTGTGAGCATTAAAGATTGTCGATTTCGGCAATCAGTTCGTCGACAATTTGGTCTTCGGGGACTTTTCTTAAAATTTCGCCGTGGCGGAACAAAAGCCCGCAATGGTCACCGCCGGCAATACCGATGTCGGCTTCGCGCGCTTCGCCCGGGCCGTTGACCACACAGCCCATTACCGCGACGGTAATCGGTTTTTTGCAGCCCTGCAAGCGGCGTTCCACCTCATTGGCAAGGCCGATCAAGTCAATTTTGGTTCTGCCGCAGGTCGGGCAGGAAACAATCCGCGGGCAGTCGGTTTTCAAGTCCACCGCTTTGAGAATATCAAATCCCGCCGCCACTTCGCGAACCGGGTCAGCGGTCATCGACACGCGAATGGTGTCACCGATGCCGTCTAACAGCAGCGCGCCGATACCGGCTGCGGATTTGATAAGCGCCATACGCTCCGTTCCGGCTTCGGTAACGCCCAAATGCAGCGGATAATCACAAAGCGTGGCAATTTTCCTGTACGCTGCGACCATACGGGAAACGTCGGAGGATTTAATGGAAATCACAATATCGTTAAAATCGAATTTCTCGAGCAGCGCGACGTGCCGCATTGCGCTTTCGCAAAGGGCGTCGGGCGTCGGAGAACCGTATTTTGCGAGCAAATCTTTTTCGAGTGAGCCGGAGTTTACGCCGATTCGAATCGGGACATTGTGCTGACGGCAGGCTTCGGCGACCGCCTTAATGCGGTCCTCAGAACCGATATTGCCGGGGTTGATTCGGATTTTGTCAACCCCCGCGGAAACGCTTTCGAGCGCGCATTTGTAATCAAAATGAATGTCGGCGACAACCGGAATGGAAACCGCTTCTTTGACCGCCGCAAGGGTTTTGACCGCTTCTTTGTTGGGAACAGTAAGACGTACAATTTCACAGCCCGCCTTTTCGAGTTCGACCGCCTGGCGCACGTTGCCCTCGACGTCTTCCGCCGGAACATTCAGCATCGACTGGACGCTGATTTTTGCGCCGCCGCCGATTGTAAGGTTACCAGCCTTTACGGCTCTTGAAACTCTGCGTTGTGCCATAGGTTTTCCATCCTCTCTTTTTGCTACGCGCCGTGCACGATGCGCGCGATATCGTTATAAGTGACAACCACCATCAAAAGCAGAAGCAATGCAAGCCCCGCGGCGTGCACATAGCCTTCATATTTCGGGTTGACGGGCTTTCTGCGGACGGCTTCCACAGCCAAGAACAAAAAGCGCCCGCCGTCCAGTGCCGGCAGCGGCAGTAAATTCGCCACGCCGACATTGATTGTGATAAACGCCATAATCGTTAACAGATTGGTAAGGCTTCCCGAAGAGACCGCCTGGGCAGTCACGTCGGCAATAATATCCACCGTGCCGACCGGCCCCGCTAGTTCCGACATGCCGTAGCGCCCGGTGACGAGGTCAAAGACGCTCAGCCAGACCATGCGGACGATGGAGGCGGACTGGGTAAAGGCGTTTTTCACAATATTCAAAAATCCCGGCTGTTCGCCGATGATAATGAAATCGTATTGAATGAGCGTAATGCCGTTTTGCTGTTCGGTAGCGAAATGCACATCGTTTAATGTAACCTTTTCGCCGTCGCGTTCCACGACAAAATCGAACACGCCGTCTTGGCTTCTGCTCATTAAGAAAGACAAATCAAGCTCCGACCAGACGTGATGCCCGTCAATTTCCACGAAGCGGTCGCCCGCCTGTAAGCCGTATTGCGAACTCACCGCGTCGGGGTAAAATTCTTTAATCGTGTTGGTGCCAATAAGGTCCGTGGAGGTCGTCAGAAGCAGCACCATTAAAATAAAGCCCAAAATCAGGTTCATCAGCGCGCCGGCAACGACGATAATCATTTTCTGCCAAACCGGCTTTTTGTTAAATGCGCGGTCGTCTTCGCTCGCATCGTCCTCCCCTTCCATGGCGACATAGCCGCCGATGGGAAACAGCCGAACCGCATAAAGCGTATCGCCTTTTTTGCGTTTGAACAAGGCCGGACCCATACCGAGCGAAAACTCGTTGACTTTAACTTTAAAAAGTTTTGCACAGGCAAAATGCCCGCACTCATGAATCATAATAATGACACCGAAAAACAAAAGCGCAAACAAAATCGGCCACGCCTTGCTCCAAAGTTCCGATGCCGTCATGCTTAATAAAATGGCTCTCACCTCTTAAAGACTTGCGACGGTTTCCCGCGCCCAGCGGTCGGTTTCCAAAACATCCTCTAAGGTATAGCGTTCCTTCTGCGGCGCGGTTTCCAACACTTTCGCGACACGCGCGGCAATGTCTAAAAATCCGATTTCACCGCGGCGGAACATGGCGTTCGCCTGTTCGTTTGCGGAATTGACCGCCGCCGGGAACAGTCCCCCTTTATTTATTGCAGTTCTGCAAAGATTTATGCATTGGAAGGTGTCGTAATCCGGTTCAAAGAAAGTAAGCTTTCCGATTTCGGAAAGGGAAAGCTCGCCGACCGGCGACTCGAACCGCTCGGGGTACGTCAGCGCGTATTGAATCGGGATTCGCATATCGGGCAGCCCCAACTGCGCAATGACGGAATTGTCGGTATATTCGACCGCGGAATGGACAATGCTTTCGCGGTGCACGACGATTTGCACGTCCTGCGGGCGAACGGAAAACAGCCAAACCGCTTCAATGAGTTCAAGCCCTTTGTTCATCATCGTTGCAGAATCGACGGTAATTTTCGCGCCCATTTCCCAGTTCGGGTGCTTGAGCGCGTCGGCAACGGTGACCTTTTCAAGTTCTTTTTTGGTCTTGCCGAAAAACGGTCCGCCGGACGCGGTCAAAATAATCTTTTTGAGCGCCGCATTCGCAGGGCGGCCTTGTAATGCTTGAAAAATGGCGGAGTGCTCGGAATCGACCGGCAAAATCGAAACGCCGTTCTTTTTCGCCGCTTCCATAACCAGCTGCCCGCCGGCGACCAGCGTTTCTTTGTTGGCGAGCGCGAGCTTCTTTTTGGCGTCGATTGCGGCAAGCGTGGGCTCTAGCCCCGCCATGCCTACAACCGAATTGAGCACGGTGTCCGCGCCGTCTGCCCTCGCACAAGCGCAGACGCCGTCTTTGCCGGAAAGCACCTTTGTGTTTGTGTCCGCCACGCGGACTTTTAAGTCCGCCGCCGCCTTTTCTTCGACCATGGCGACCGTCTTCGGGTGGAATTCCCGGATTTGCGCTTCCATGTGCGCAACGTCCGAATAAGCAGTCAAAGCCTCGACGTTGTACCCGCGCAGGCGGGCAACGTCAAGACTTTGCGTACCAATCGAACCGGTGGAACCTAATATCGATAAACTCTTTGTCATCAGAATACATTCCTCGTGATTAAAATCGACGCATACAACGCCGTCAGCACAAACAGCGCGCTGTCGAAGCGGTCCATTACGCCGCCGTGACCCGGAAAGAGCTTTCCGAAGTCTTTGACGCCGAAGTTGCGCTTCATGACTGAAGCGGTCAAGTCGCCGCACATGCCGATAACAGACAGCACAGCGGAAAGGATAATCACTTCGAGATAAGTCACGCTATGTACGGTAAAGAAGAATTTGTCGAATATCGCAAACAAAATCACGCAGGAAAGCACCGCGCCGACAACGCCGCCGACAGCGCCCTCCACGGTCTTTTTCGGGCTGATTTTGGGGCAAAGCTTGTGTTTGCCTAAGAAGCGCCCGGTAAAATAAGCGAACGTGTCGGAAAGCCACGCGCAGAACAGACCGAACAAAATGAAGAACAGTCCGTGATGCCCGTCAAATTCGTCGGGGAACGTGCGGTCCACGTCGTTGAGCATGATCAGCGTCGAAAAGCCCCACGGCACAAAGGTGGTGGCGATAATAACCGTCGCGACATCTTCAAATTTCGTGTGGTCGTAGTCGGTCAGCATTAAAATGAACAAAAGAAGAATATAAATCGCCAAAACCACGGTCACAGGGATAGTGATGCCGCGCGAGGAAAGTTCCGGCTCGTATTCATAATAAAACGGCACGAGCGCGGAAAACACAAGGCTTACCGCCATAACCGCTTTGTTTTTGACCTGCACGCACTTTTCGATTTCATAAGCAGCGAGCACAGTAAAGAACGCCAAAACAATCGACAAAAGCGGGGTGTTTCTAAAGACAATGACGGTGATGGCGACCAATGCGCCGATCACGCCGACGATAATTCGTTTAAGCATGAAATGCCTCCATAGTTTCTCTTTCTTTTTCCCTTAAACACCGCCGAAACGCCGGTTTCGGTGTTCATAGGCACGGAGCGCTTCCACAAAATCCGCTTCCGTGAAATCGGGCCAGAGAATATCGGAATACCAAAATTCCGCATAGGCGGACTGCCACAGCAGGAAGTTGGAAAGGCGGTATTCGCCGCTCGGTCGAATGATTAAATCGGGGTCGGGAAGCCCCGCCGTGTAAAGGTGGTCGGAAATCATATCCTCGGTAATGTCTTTGGCTTTTAATTTGCCTTTTTCCACCTGTTTTGCGATTTCCTGCACGCTGTGGACAATCTCCTGCCGCCCGCCGTAGTTAATCGCAATATTGAGGATAACGTGGTCTTTTTTGCGGGTGATGCGCTCGGAATAGCCCATCATACGCAAAATGTCCTGCGGGATACCGGTGCGGTCCCCGATAAAATTGACCTTAATCCCCTTTTCCTCGTTTTCCGCCTTACGGTCGTCGAGCTCGCGCAGATATTCGCGGAACAAATCCATTATCGCGGCGACTTCTTCGGGCGGACGTTTCCAGTTTTCGGTGGAAAACGCGTAAAAGGTCAGGCAGGAAATCCCGAGGTCCCCGGCGAACTCGCCGATGCGCCGAAAGGTTTTGGCGCCCTCGATATGCCCTTTATACCGCGGCAGGCCGCGCTTTTTTGCCCAGCGGCCGTTGCCGTCCATAATAATGCCGACGTGCTTCGGTAAAACCGAAAACTGCGGTAAATCCTTTTTATCCATAAGCACTCCCGCTGCATTGACAACCGTTAGATTGCCATAATGTCTTTTTCTTTGTTGTCGACCATTTCATCAATTCGTTTGACGAATTTGTCGGTGATTTTCTGCATTTCGTCTTCGCCGTCATGCAAATCGTCTTCGGTGATTTCATTGTCTTTTTTGAGTTTTTTCAGTTTTTCCATGCAGTCGCGGCGAATGGAACGCACCGCAACTTTGGCTTCCTCACCGAATTTGCTGACGTCTTTCGCAAGCACTTTTCTTTTTTCTTCGGTAAGCGGCGGGAAGATAAGACGAATGACCTTGCCGTCGTCTTGGGGATTGACGCCGAGGTCGGATGCCTGAATTGCCTTTTCAATTGTGGAAATGGTGCTGACGTCCCACGGCTGAATGACCAAAATTCTGCCTTCGGAAACGGAAACCGCCGCCATTTGCTGAATCGGGGTGGGCACGCCGTAGTAGTCCACCGAGATTTTGTCGAGCAGGGAGACCGTTGCGCGGCCCGCGCGCATGGAAGCGAATTCGTTGTGCAGGGATTTCAGGGTTTTTTCCATTTTTTCGTTTGCGTAATCAAATACCTCTTGCATAATTTCTCCTCCGGTAAATTTGGTTTATTTTACAATGGTGCCTATATTTTCGCCCTTGGCCGCCCGCACGATGTTTTCCGGGTCGGACAGGTTAAAGACCAAAATCGGGATATTGTTGTCGCGGCAGAGCGACGCCGCCGTGGAATCCATAACCGCAAGGCCCTTGCTGAGCACTTCGGTGTGGGTCAAAGTGTCATATTTCACCGCGTCGGCGTATTTGTTCGGGTCTTTGTCATAAACGCCGTCCACATTGGTCGCTTTGAAGATAATGTCCGCGTCGATTTCCGCCGCGCGAAGCGCCGCCGCGGTATCGGTCGAGAAGAACGGGTTGCCCGTGCCGCAGCCGAAAATGACGACTCTTCCCTTTTCAAGGTGGCGAATGGCGCGGTTACGAATGTAGGGTTCGGCGACCTGCCGCATTTCAATCGCGGTCTGGACGCGCACTTCCAAGCCGTATTGTTCGAGCGCGTCGGCAAGCGCCAAAGCGTTCATTGCAGTCGCGAGCATACCGATATGGTCCGCGCGCGTTCTGTCCATATTGCCGGAAGAACGGCCTCTCCAGAAATTGCCGCCGCCGACGACAAGGCCTATCTGCACGCCGAGCTTTGAGCAGGCGTTGACCCATTTGCAAATTTCCTGCACGGTGTCAAAGTCAATCCCGTGACCTTGCTTGCCCGCGAGCACCTCCCCGGAAAGTTTTAACAGAATGCGTTTATAAACAGCTTCCATATGCGTTTTCCTCCCAAAATCCGGCCGCGCGAAAACGCGCAAAGCCTTACTTTATTTATCTTTCTTATTTTATCGTATAAAGGGCTTTCTGTAAAGATATTTTTCCGAAAAAAGAGCCGCTCCCCGCGCGCTTCGTGACAGAATTTGACGAAACCGCGAAAACAGGCTATAATGAAAAAATCCAACTTTGTTAAGAAAGGCGTGTTCTTTTTGGGGGAGCAACTTTTTGACTTGGCGTTTGTGCAAAAACAATTTCGCTTGGAAGGCGCGTTTCAGTCGTCCAAGTCTTTAAACGACGGACACATTAACACCACCTATCAGCTTTGTTTTCAGGACAACCAGGGGCAGAAAAAAGACTATGTGGTACAAAAAATTAACACTTATGTTTTCAAAGACCCGGACGCGTTGATGGAAAACATTGTCGGGGTAACGAGCTTTTTGCGCCGGGAAATTGAGAAAAACGGCGGCGACCCCGAACGTGAAACGCTGAACTTTTTGCCGTGTAACGACGGGAAATATTACGTCAAAGACCAAAACGGCGACTGCTGGCGGTGTTACCACCACGTCGGCGATGTTTACACCTGCAACACCATTGAAAGCGAAGAGGTTTTTAAAAACGCCGGGGAAGCGTTCGGACGGTTTCAGAAAATGCTGGCAAGCTACCCGAGCGAAACGCTCAAAGAGACAATTCCGAATTTTCACAACACCTATTCCCGCTTTTTAGACTTTGAAAAAGCGGTCCGTGACAATCTTTCGGGTCGGCGGGAACAAGCGGCAAAAGAAATTGAATTTATGCGTGCGCGCGAAGCGGACACCCACGTGCTGTTGGATTTAATGGGCAAAGGCGAACTGCCGCTGCGCGTGACCCACAACGACACGAAGCTCAACAACGTTTTATTTGACAACAAAACCAACCGCGGCATTTGCGTCATAGATTTGGACACCGTGATGCCCGGGCTTGCGCTGTATGATTTCGGCGACAGCATTCGCTTTGGCGCGAATACCGCGAGCGAGGACGAAAAAGACCTTTCCAAAGTTTCGTTAAGCCTGCCGCTTTACAAAGCGTATGTGGACGGCTATTTGGGCGTTGCAAAAGACAGCCTCACACCGCGGGAAATCGAATATCTCCCGTTTTCGTCGAAGCTGATGACGCTCGAATGCGGCATGCGGTTTTTAACCGACTTTTTAAACGGCGACACCTATTTCAAAACCGCTTACCCTGAGCACAATCTGGTGCGCTGCCGCACGCAGTTTAAGCTGGTGGAAGACATGGAAAAGAAAATGGCAGACATGCAAGCCCTCACCGCCGAAGCGGCGAAATAACAGAAGAACACATAAAAAGGGAGCGTTTTTACGCTCCCTTTTCTTCATTTCGTTTAAAGCGCTTCATGCAAACGCCGATAGACTTCTAAAAATTCCGCTTCGGTTTCGGCGTAGAGTTTGTCAGAACCCAGTTTTATGTGTAAAGGCGGAGGGCTTTCCAGAAGCTTCGCGCCGTGAAAGGTCAGAAATTCGTGGTAAAGCAGGCTGTCGTCGATTTCACGCACGGCGCGGCGCGCTTCTTCGGTAATTTCAAACGCCGCATATTTTTCAAAAATCCGCTTTTGGAGCGCGCGCTCGTAATCGGTAAATTCAGGAATGTGGCGGCGCAGAGGTCTTGTCAGGTCGCCGATATAACATTCGGCGCTGTCGTGCAAAAGGGCGATTAACTGCACTTTGGCGGACAAGCCACGCGCTTTCGCTTCATAAGCGCAATTAAGACTGTGGCGCCCGACCGAATAAAATTCGCGGAAATGCCCGTTGGCGCGCGAAAGCATAGACAGCGCGTGCGCGATATCCTCTAAACAAATATCCTCCGCCGTCGGTTGGGTCGGGTCAAAATTGTGTCCGTAAAATGTTGAAATGCAGCTTTTTTCTACCATGAAGTCCACCTCGAAAAGTATTGTAGCGTATTTCAGGAAAACTTGCAACCGCGCAAAACGCTTACCACTTCTTTCGGAAAAACAGGGTATGGAAAAACCGGCACACAAACGAAAGTAAAAAGAGCAACGCTAAACACCCCCGGCAAGTTTTGATTATTGCCATTATAGCGGGTTTTCGAAAGTCCCGCAAAGCCAAAACAAGCCTTTCAGTCCGATTTTTAGGACTTAAAAAACCGCCGTCCGTTTGCACGGGCAGCGGCTTTTATATTGTGGTTTTTCTTATTCGGCAATCAAAAGGTCAAGGCTTTTTTCCATTAAGTCAAAGAACCGTTCGACGGTCTTTTCGTCCTCTTCGTTGCCGCGCACGCACATGGAAAGCGTAATCACATTGCGCATGGTCGTTGCGGAAAGCAAAACATAGGGTTTGTATTTCACCGCGCCGGTCATAAAGCCGTCCACCGGCTCGTGACCGTCCAAAGAAAGCTTGTCGACTTCCAAAATGCCGATATTGCTCATTGCAAGCAGCGGGTTCGAATAGCCGATTTTGATAATTTCCTCGGAAGCGGCGTGCGGCAGAATGTTATAGCCGAGTTTCAAAAGCGGCAGGCCGTAAAGCCCCATGAATTTATCGTGCTTAAACTTGTTGACACTGTGCACGACATATTGCAGCGTTTGGAAAATGTCCTGCCCGCGCTCGGGGATATTGCACTGCATAAATGCGGTGTGGTTGGTAAGCCCTTCGTCGCTGACGTCTTTGATATGGCGGCGCAAATCAATCGCGCAGGAAATTGTGACGCTGTCGCTTTCGGGGTAGCCCGCGAGCTCGTAAAGGCTGTAAAAATACGCGGCGACGAGCATGTCGTTAATGGTAGCGCCGTGCTTTTTCCCGGCCGCCTTGATTTTCGCAAATTTGTCCTCGTCGATTTTCCGGCGGGCAATAAAGGAACGGTCGCGGATACTGTCGGGCGTCAGCGGGAATTTGTGATCGTCTTTCGCACAGACGTTCTTGTAAAGGTTGCGCGCCATTCTCTGTTCGGTCGGGGAAAAGTCTTGATAAACCGCTTCGTAAGAGCGCGTACCCTCTCGAAGATCAATGGGGCTTATCCCCTTTTCGACATAGTCGTTGTAATTTTTGCAAAACGCTTTTAAGAAATATTTAAAGTCGCCGCCGTCCATGCACATGTGGTTTTCCACAATGCACAAGGTGGATTTGCCGTCTTTCAAAAACAGCGCGACTTTCATTTGCAGGTCGCTGTCGGGCGGAATGTACTGGGTTAAAAAGGTGTTGATTGCTTCGTCCAAATCGTCCGGGTGAGACACGGTGAGCACGTCGTCAATCCGGTAGGGTTTCACAATCCAATAGGGGCTTACGTGGTTGTCTTTGAAACTCGAATGTAAGACCGGCGCTTTTTCAAAGAAGCAGATGAGCACGGTTTTGAGCGCTTCCACGTCGATTTCAAAATCATAGTGCAGTTCGACGTGCACCATGCGGTCGTTGAAATCGCGGAACAGGTAATGCATTTTATCCCAAAGTTCGGCGTTTAATTTTCGTTCCATGCTGCGTCCACCTCCGGTCTGTATTTATATTTGGAATTCTG
>LBJMR02800__coassemble_175_pt1 | contig 120494 bp, 104 predicted proteins | sample LBJMR02800__metabat2_low_PE_050 | metagenome-assembled genome bin LBJMR02800 | reverse complement strand
AATGAGGGTGAGCTTATTATACCCGACGGTTTAACAGGTGATGAGTTAAAGGCTTGCGTAAAGCAGATGAGAGATTTTTACGGCGAAAAGGACCTTGAAATTTTTGCCACCGTATTCTTTAATGCCTGCGATCCGGATACAGTTTTCACGCAGTACGGAGATGTTGTTATTGAAAATACCGTTGCATTTTTGCGTGAATACGGATTTGACGGCGTAAGCTACGACTGGGAGTATCCCAACAGGAACCAATGGGATTTGTTCAGTAATCATCTTATAAATCTGAAAAAGGCACTTTCAAAATATGATATGAAGGTTTCCTGTGCTGTTTGCCCTTGGAATTTTTATATGAGCAAGGAAGCAATCGATGCTCTTGACCAAATAGAAATTATGTCATACGATTTGTTTGACAATGACGGTAATCACAGTTCATTTGCAAGCGGCGCCGTACAGCCTGTTGAATATTTCCTTGACAAAGGCTTTAAGCCGGAGCAAATTAATTTAGGTTTGCCGTTTTACGCAAGACCGAAAGACGGCTCAGGCATATGGATAAACTATGACAATCCTGAATACACCCCTGCCGATCGCTTCCAGAATTATTCAAACGGAATGTGGTTTTCGGGAACACAGATGACAATGGACAAAACTGCTTATGCTATTGAGAAGGGATTGGGCGGTATGATGATTTTTACCGCTACGGAGGATGTTGAATACAGCAGCGATTTAAGCCTTCTCAAGTCAATAAGAACTACTATTGATACACGCACAATATCAGATAAAAGCAAGGAGAATATAAATTGAAAACTGCTAACAAAACAAGCAAGTCAATATTTTATTTTTTCACCTCTGCACTGTTATCAGCGGCAGCAATTTTTGCAATTAATCACTATATTGAATTTGTTGAGCAGACTGCCGGCTCGTATAATATAGTTATGCTTTTCGGTCTGCCATTAAGAGATTTTCTTATAACGGTATTTTTCATTGCAGCGGGCATACTTGCTTTCCTAACCTTTGTTATTAAATTCAAATATGATACTGAAAATAAAAGAATGTATCCTTTTTATTTGATAGGAATGGGTGTGCTTTGGATAGTTTTGCCGTTTTTATCTGTTTATACAATAAGCAGATTTACAGGTACTCTGATTATCCAAACAGTAAGCGGTATTGCTATTATTGCAAATGTTGTTTTTATGATGATAAGTGTATGCTGCGGTATAATCGCAGTGATAGATCTTATTCAAAGTTTAATTGCATCAGGCAAAAAAGAAGAGACAGCGAATTTTGCGGCAATGCTTTTGACAGGAATTACGACAGGCTGTGCGCTTGCCTTTTTATTGCCTGCTGTATTAAACTCAATAATAGGCTTAAGCGGAATTTTCACTTTGTTTGGAGTATTGATATCGCTTACAGGAATAATAAGCTCTTTTTTAAAAAACTGATTAGTCTGATGAACTTATAATCAGTACCGTTTCACAATGAAAAAACCTACCGATAAAACAAAGGGTAAAAGGCTGGCAACAATAAAAGCTTATATTAAGTAATTGCCGGGTAATTGCGTTTTTAGAGCAAAAGTTCTTGTAAATATCAAGGAGAATACTTATGAGTGAAACAAAAGAAAAAGAAACATTGAAAACCAAGATTGTCAATGGTGTTGGTAAATTCAAATCCCATTGGAACAAGCCGCCTGAGGGCTATCAGGTTTCCTACAAAGAATTTGCAGCCTTTGCTGCGGGATGCGGAAGCCCGAATCTGTTAGGCGTTTTGACACAGTACACAACAATTGCAACAAGCGTTCACCTGATGATTTCATACTTCAAAATGTCAACAGGTATGGCGTGGGTGCTTACTATCCTTACTTCTGCAATTGCGATCATTCGCTCGCCTATTCTTTCAATGATGATTGATAACTCCAACGGCAAAAGCGGTAAATTTAAACCGTTTTTAGTTTGGTCGGCAATCGGAACTGCTGTCAGTTTTTCATTTGTGCCGTACATACCGGCTTCGTGGATGAATATTCATATTTTCAGCATACCGCTTCCCGCAATTCCTATTATGGGAGTTCTTGAATCTTCCACAATTGATTTTAATTTAGGTATTCTTTTAGCCTTTATACTTATTCAAATTGGTTTGTTTTTTATTACGCTTCTAAATCAGTGCATTGCAGGAATTGAGCAAACCATTTCAACAGTTGCCCAGGAAAGAGCAAATATAGGTTCAATCAAGGGCTTGGTGTCAGGTCTGCCAAGTTCGATTGTAAATATTATTCTGCCTATTCTTGCAGGAACACTTTTTGCAAATCAGGGCGGCTGGAACGCAGTCGGTATGTACCGTATCATTTTCCCCGTTTGCGGTGTAATAGGTGTTTTAATGGTGTTCTTGCTCGTCAAGGGCGTTGAGGAAAGGACCATTGTTAATCAGGAATATGTTGCAAAGGTTAAGTTTTTGGAGGGTATGAGACTTCTCAGCAAAAACAAATATTTTTGGATTATAACAATATTCAACGCATTTAATGCCATAAGAAATCTTGCAAACATTACCACTTGGATAACTCAATACAGTTTTGTATCCGACACAGCAAAAACAGTTGTCGGTCTGTATTGCTCAACAATTCTGATGAATGCCATTGCAGTTGCACTGCTTGTGGGACCGTTGCTTATCAAAAAAATGGGAAAGAGAAATCTGATGATACTCTCCTGTGGGGGATATGTAGTAATGATTGCACTTCAGGTTCTTTTCCACAAAAACCCTGTGCTTATTCTTGTTGTTTCATTCTTTGAACAGTTCTTTGGAGGCTTCTATTTCTTAACGGGCCTTATGACTTCGGATATAATGGACGATATTCAAATGAAAACGGGAAAACGTCTTGAGGGATTCTGGCAGAACTATATGGCGATTGTTACAACCGTAATCGGTGTGTTCACCGGAATGCTTACTCCTTTGTTCCTTTCATTCGGCGGAGTAGGATTTTCCGACGATATTTCCCTCGCACTGCAAAATGCCGAACTCAGAAATAATATTTTCTTCTATCAGTCATTACTTTCTCTTATTGGTGCAATAATCGTTGCAGTACCGTTCTTCTTCTACGACCTTACCGAAAAGAAGCACGCAAATATTGTGCGTGTGTTAAGAATAAGAGCAGCAGTTGAAAATTTCAATGACAATATGCTCCAAAAAGAAGATATTACATATCTGCGCGAAATTGTTGATTACGCAAATGAAACAAATGAGCCTATGGTTACGGATGAACTTTCGAAATATGATTGTATCAATAAAATCTTAGAAGCAGAAATAATAGAATAATTATCAAATATGAGTATTATACTTGACAGTTACCTAACAACAGCCTTAACGGAATATTCCGTTAAGGCTGTTGTTGATGGTGTGTTTATACGTTGAAAAAATGGGGCTGTAAAAAACGAAAGTTTTTTTACAGCCCCTAATCATTTATTTGTATATTAGCTCTTTACAAACTATTTCTCTTGCTTGCGATTGAATGTTATTCAATGTATTCACCCACATCATTTGGTTTTCTGCTTTCAGTTGCTCTGTTACACCTTCAGCTTTTATCATCTGCTCAACAAGAGTGTCAAACGTCTCGCGAGCCTGTTTTTCTACCTCGACACAGTGCTGATAAAGTTTGCCTTGGGTGAGTAGTGTTGTAAACAGCACTTTTTTGTGTTTCATAAGATAATTTTTATGTAACATACCCCACTTACCGAGCGTTATATTTGCTTCTTCGAGTGGAAGAGTGAGGTTTGGAATATTATAATCTCCAACTCGTCTGTAAGTAGTATTGTTAGTTTTCATAGTATTTATCCTTTCTTTTTAATCTATTTAAGCAAGGCAAGGAGTGTAGAATACTATGTTTGAAGCCGGTTTTACTTATATTTTGAGTAAATCCCTTATGAACACTCGCACCAGTCGAGAGCCTCGACGCGCAATTCGCGCTCGGGGCTTTTCCTTTTTTACATAACACGCACGCGGTTATAGTTTCCATTAAAATTTTACAATTTGAATGAGCAGTTCGTACTTTTGCGCGAGCTGTTTTTTGTTTAGTCTATAACAGACGCCTCCCCCGGCAGATTTTATCTTGACAACAACATTTTGCTGTGCTATTCTATGCATAGGAACTCTATGTATTGTTTAGGAGGTGCAACTATGGACATCAAAAAAGAACTTTCCAAAGGCAGCAGCGCATTGTTGGTTTTGTCTGTTTTAGCGGACGCGGACCGCTACGGCTATCAGATCATCAAAGAAATTGAGCTGCGCAGCGAGCACGTGTTTTCCTTTAAGGAGGGCACGCTCTATCCCCTGCTGCACAATTTTGAGCGCGACGGCTATTTAAAATCCTATTGGGTGCAAAACGCCGGCGAACGAAAACGCAAATACTATTCCATCACCAAAAAAGGCTTGAAAGTACTTGCAAAATCGAAAGAGGAATGGAAAAGCTACTCCACGGCTGTCAACAAGGTGGTTACAGGTTCCGTAGTAAAATCCCCGGTTTAATTCTCAAAAGTGTTTAAGGAGGGATTTTGAATGCTTGAAGAAATTAATGCTTATATTCAGTCTGTTTTACCTGCAAAACTCCCCGCGTCGAAACGGCAATCGCTGCATGATGAGCTTTTCAGCCATATTTCAGACCGTTATGAATTTTACCGGGAAATCGGCTTTGACGACGAGCAAAGTACGAAAAAAGCGATTCACGACATGGGCGAAGACGAAAAGACAACCGAATATATTCGAAATGAATTTGACGAGTTGTATTTTGAAAAAACATGGTGGGCGGTCTTAGCGTTTTTCGGCGTATTAGTATTAAACGCAGCTGCCGGCCTTTTGGGGATTAGTGTAGTCTCGCCGACTACCACGGCCACGCCGAGCGCTTGGAAGGTCGGCGTTAGCTTTCTTTTTTTGCTATGCAATATAATTGTAATTCGGACAATATACCGTTTTGGTTGCCGTAAATCTTTGTTAGCTTTTTCGGCAGGGTACTTATTGATTCAGTTATTTTTAGCGGATACAGTTTGCAAGCCGCATGTTATAGTCTTTCTTTGCAACTCTATTGCCTTCTTGACCGATTTACACCGCTGGTGCTTCGATTTTTCGCAGCGAATTTTTTCGCTGAAAATTTTTCCGAAATAATTGCAAGCTTTGTTTTTCTTCTTTTCAGTATAATTTCCTTTTGCCTTTCTCGAAAAATTGCGCACCGCGGGAAAACAAAGACGAAATTGTTCACACGGAAGATAATATGCGCCGGTGTAGCATTTTTAGTGGTTGCAGGTTTATCCGTATCTTTATTTCAACCCGCCCTTATGTATATGCGAAATTATCCGATTTGGTTCAATGAGACAACGGACACTATCAGTGAAGATTCCGCCGAAATCTACAATAAACTTTGTAGTATGCAAACGTATGACACTGCTAAAAACTACTTGCAACAAAACGGCTATGTACAAACAACGGAATATGTAACGACACTTCCTAAAAATGAAGCCAAAAGATTTACGTATTCTCTTGAAAAAATCCCGTTTTGTTTAGAAGAAAATTATGAAATTTATTTTAAACCGGATCCAGTACAAATTAATCTTATCAGTATGCGAGAACCGAGTAATGGGTTTATTTATTTGCTGCCCGCTTCTGACGGAAAAATTGCAAGTGTCGGCGTCGGAAACGCTATGGAAATTTTTTATCACAATACAGGAACGGTTAAGACGGATGAATTCATTATGGACACGAAAGCCTGCCTTGCTGCTTTTGAAAATATAAAAGCCGGAGACAGCCAAGAAAAAATTTTAACGCAGTACGCCGAGAAATTCGGCTATAAATATACTGAGTTTAAAACATTTACACCCGAGGGCGAAAAAGAGTATTATCGCTTTGTCTGTGATCGCAATTATATTAACTACGAAGATGCCACTAAAGTTCCGCTTTATGTCGAATTGTATTTTGAAAACGGCGTTTTGACCGACGGAAGAATTAATTATTTAAAAAAATCAGGTTTTTCGTTGATCCCGCAGGAAATACCGCTGCAAAAATAAAAACAGCACCCTGACTGTTTACAGTCAGGGTGCTGTTTTTTCTATTCTTATGTTATTTCAACGGATTGCCGTTTGCATCAGGCAGAGTGCCTTGGAAAATCTTAACAGCTTCAATGATTGCCCACACCCACACAATTGTCGGCGCAATAAAGGTCCAGCTTAAAAGAATTGAAATCAGCAACTGTATAACGCCTCTTTGGTTATAGCCAAGATAAAAGTTGTGAATTCCGAGCGAGCCAAGGAAAATTGCCAAAAGACCGGCAACAATCTTTTCTTTCTGCGCACCGGTCGCGGCAGCGGCCGCCTGTGGATTTAACGCCACGCCGCAGGAAAGGCAAAATGCAGCGCCCGGAGCGGTCTGCGCCCCACAATTCGGGCAAAAATTATTGCCTGCATTTTTCGGTGCACCACAGTTTACGCAAACAGCAGCAACATCATCCATCGGTTTCCCACAGTTTTTACAATACATATGCATTCCTCCCACAAAAAGCAAAGTATATGTTCTATTCGCTGTGTGCGAATAGAATTTATGTAAATTATATAGTTAAATGCGCTTTATGTCAATATAATCTGTTAATTTTTAATGTAATTTTGACGTTTTGGTTCTTCTGACCAGCACAAAATAATACTATAAAAACAGTAAAACCGGAAGAAGTGAGGAATGAAAATGGCCGAAATATTACACTATTTAACAACTTCTTTGTGCCCGCAATATACGGAGTACAAAATCGACAAGTTTTGCAAACCCGGAAAATATGTGGAGTTTCATGCCTTTCCGCCGCTTGCCCTTTCTGAAATATTTACCGACATTGAAGAAAAAGCGGCGAAAGAGAATCTTCCCTTGCATATTTTACATAGTCCTTTAGACGACTCTGTAACTGGAATGTATCTGCCCTCACAACAGTCGGGCGTTTGGCAAGCGGATATTTTCGCGCCCGGTGTAATCCGTTTTTCTGCGCTTTATGCCCCGGAACACGCCGAAAAGCTTCGAGAAATTTATCGAAACGCGGCTGCTGTTTATAAAGCAGCGAAAACATACCACGATCTTGAAGAAGAAATATATATCAGCGAAATGAATTTTGAAAAAGCCGATGCTGTTTTGGAGCGTTTCTTAGCGCAGTTGCTTGAAGGTCGCGCAAAGAAAGAAAAATCAGGCGTTGCTTTTCATCGCTTTTTCGGCGCCGGCAGTGTTCACGGCAACCTCTGCTATATTCCGCAGTTGACGGAATCGGTCCAAAAGCGATATTTCATCAAAGGTAGAGCCGGAACCGGCAAATCCACATTCTTAAAAAAAGTTGCAAGAGCGCTGTTAGAATTCGGATTTGACACAGAAATTTATCATTGTTCGTTTGACCCGAACAGCTTAGACATGGTGATTTCCCGGGAAATCGGTATTTGCCTGTTTGACAGCACTGCGCCGCATGAATTTTACCCGGAGCGAGAAACGGATGAAATCATTGATTTTTATCAAGAATGCGTAACCCCCGGAACCGACGAAAAATACGCAGATAGAATTTTTGAACTTGAAACCGCTTATAAAGAGAAAAAGCATGAGGGGCTGACACTTTTAAATGAACTGTATCAAGCGCAAGATTCATTTTTCGGCGCCTTACCGCCAATAAAAGACAAAGCATTGCAAACGCTGAAGCAAAACGTCCTGCATACCATTTTCGAATAATCCTTATAGCAAAACAAGCCGAACGCTAAACGTTCGGCTTGTTTTTTATAGAAAACATAATAACGGTTGCCGACGCTTAAAAAATAGAGTAAAATAAGGATTTAGTAATTCAGCGTGGAGGCGTAAACAGTGCAAAGCGAAACAAAACAGCAGGACAAAAATTTGCTTGGTACGGCACCAATCGGCAAACTGTTATTTAAACTAGCCGTGCCGTCGGTCATTGCGCAAATTGTAAACCTACTTTATAACATGGTGGACCGTATCTATATCGGCCATTACGACCCAACAGGGCTTGCTTTAACAGGCGTTGGCATTTGTATGCCGATTATCATGGCCGTTTCGGCTTTTGCCGCGTTGGTCGGCATGGGCGGCGCACCAAACGCTTCGATTGCCATGGGGCAAAAAGACAACGCACGCGCCGAAAAAATTATGGGCAACTGTTTAAGCTTTTTGATTTTGTTAAGCGTTATTTTAACCGTGGTTGTATCGGTTTGGTGCCGTCCCCTGCTGCTCGCGTTCGGCGCCAGCGAAAACACGATTGATGCAGCCGTAGAGTATATGCAAATTTATGCAATCGGCACTTTGTTTGTACAGTTCGCGCTCGGTATGAATGCGTTTATCACCGCGCAGGGATTTACGACCGTCAGCATGCTGTCCGTTCTAATCGGCGCGGTGTTAAATATCGTGTTAGACCCGGTATTTATTTTTCTGTTTCATATGGGCGTGCGCGGCGCGGCGCTGGCAACAATTATTTCACAAGCGGTTTCGGCAATTTGGGTGGTTTGGTTCTTGTGCAGCAAACGAAGCACCCTGCGGCTCAAATTGAAAAATCTGCGTATTGTGCCGAAAATCCTCCTCCCCTGCTTGTTTTTGGGCGTTTCCCCGTTTATCATGCAAATTACTGAAAGTGTGTTAAGTGTTTGCTTTAACACTTCGCTTTTAAAATACGGCGGTGACATTGCAGTCGGTTCCATGACGATTTTAAGCACGTTGATGCAATTTTGTATGCTGCCGCTAAACGGTTTAACGCAGGGCGCACAGCCGATTACGAGCTTCAACTTCGGCGCGCAAAAATACACACGTGTGCGGCGTTCATTTAAGCTGTTGCTAATCAGTTGCCTTGTCTATTCCACCCTGCTTTGGGCGCTGGTTATGTTATTCCCATCTATGTTCGTACGCATGTTCAATAGCAATCCGGCGTTGATTGAATACGCTTCAAGCGCCATGCGCGTTTATTTTGCTGTCTGTGCGCTGTTCGGGATTCAAATTGCCTGCCAGCAAACGCTGATTGCAATAGGCAACGCGAAAACCTCCGTTTTCCTTGCGATTTTCCGAAAGCTGATTTTGTTGATTCCGTTCATTTATATTTTGCCGCTTTTGTTTGAAAACAAGGCATTTGCCGTTTTCCTCGCGGAGCCGGTTTCCGACTTCATTGCCGTAACGACAACCGCAATCTTGTTTACAATTTATTTCAAAAAGGCTGTTCCGAAAACGGATCAGTCGCTTGCAGAAAAGTAAATAAAAACCCGCTTCTGTTTTATACAGAAGCGGTTTTTTAATATTCTTATTATTTTTGGATATGCAGTGCACGCATGGCGTTTAAAATTGCCAAAATCATAACACCGACATCCCCAAAAACGGCGAACCACATATTCGCGAGACCTAAAGCGCCGAGCACCAAAATAGCCAGCTTAACAAGCAGTGAAAATACAATATTCTGGCGCACAATCCGCATCGTCTTACGGGAAATCCGCATCGCTTTGGAAAGACCGGTCAGGCGGTCGTCCATTAAAACGATATCCGCTGCTTCTATGGCGGCATCGCTGCCGAGCGCCCCCATGGCGATACCGACATCCGCACGCGCAAGCACAGGTGCGTCGTTAATACCGTCGCCGACAAAGGCAAGCGTCCGTTTGTCTGGCTTTTGCTGTAACAGTTCTTCCACAGCGGCAACTTTTTCGTCCGGCAACAACTGGGTTTTGGCTTCATCCAAGCCGAGCTCGGCCGCAACCGCTTCCCCGTTTTTCTTGTTGTCGCCGGTAAGCATAACGGTTTTACGAACACTGTTGTTTTTCAAAGCCAAGATTGCTTCTTTGGCATCGGGTTTCACCGTGTCGGAAATCACAATGTGTCCCATATAAACGCCGTCCGCGGCAATGTGGACGGTGGTTCCGGGCAAATGGCAGTCTTTCCATTGGACACCGGCGCGGTGCATCAGCTTGTCATTGCCGACACTGACTTTTTTCCCGTCAATTACGGCGGTTACGCCATAGCCGGAACTTTCCTCAATCGAGGACACGCGGCTTTTATCCAAATGCCCGCCGTGTGCTTTGATAATCGACAAGGCAATGGGGTGATTGGAATAGCTTTCCGCGAGCGCGGCAATATCCAAAAGCTCGGCTTCCGACATTTCCTGTGCGTGCACGGCGGTCACTTCAAATCTGCCTTGCGTCAGCGTGCCGGTTTTGTCGAATACCACGGTGTCCACTTTGGAAAGCGCTTCCAAATCGTTGGCGCCTTTTATTAAGATACCCAATTTAGACGCGCCGCCGATACCGCCGAAGAAAGACAGCGGCACGGAAATCACCAGTGCGCAAGGGCAAGACACAACCAAGAACGTCAATGCACGCGTAATCCATTCGCTGAAGCTTTGCTTTAAAATCAGAGGCGGCAACACAGCGAGCAAAACGGCGGCTATTACAACGCAGGGTGTGTAATATTTTGCAAATCTGGTGATAAATGCTTCGGCACGCGCTTTTTTCGCGGCGGAGTTTTCCACCAAATCCAGTACACGAGAAACCGTGCTTTCCGCGTACGCGGTGCGCACCTTTGCTTCAATCAACCCGTTTAAGTTAATTGAACCGCTAATGACATTATCGCCGACGTGCTTGTCGCAAGGCAGTGACTCGCCGGTTAAAGCGGAAGTGTCCACCGCGGTCTCCCCTTTGGTGACGACCGCATCCAGCGGCACACGCTCACCGGGTTTAATGATGATTGTCTCACCGACTTCCACAGTTTGGGGGTCGACAGTTTCTTCTTTTCCGTCACGCAAAACACGGGCAAAATCCGGGCGAATATCCATCAGCGCGGCAATGGATTTCCGGCTTTTGCCGACTGCCAAGCCTTGGCAAAGTTCGCCGACTTGATAGAACAGCAAAACGGCAACTGCTTCCGGGTATTGCGCGACGCAAAAAGCGCCGATACTGGCAACCGCCATCAGGAAGTTTTCGTCAAACACCTGGCCGTGCAAAATGTTGCGAACGGCCGACCAAAGCACGTCATAGCCAATTACCAAATACGGCACCAAAAACGCGATAAGCTTAAAATAGCCGTCCAATGGCAAAAGCCAAACCACAATCCAAAGCACGGCTGCCAGCAAAATACGAACTAAATCAATTTTTTGCCCTTTACTCATCTTGTGTCACCTCATTGTGTAACTTTACAGTCTGCGTCGACTCGGCGGCAGGCCTTTTGAATTTTTTGAAGCAGTTCGGGCGTGGGGTTCTCTTCTGTTTCCACGACCATTTTCTGCGTGATAAACTGCACCTGCGCATTTTGAATTTCCGGCAGTTTGCAAACAGCCTGCTCCATTTTCGCCGCACAGCTGGCGCAATCTAAATTTTCCATTTTGTAAGTGGTTTTCATTTTACTTTTCCTCCGTAATATGCTCAAAACCTTTTTCGATAATGGAACGCACATGGTCATCCGCTAAAAAGTAGATGATTGTCTTCCCCTCTCGACGGTTCGAGATAAGCTTAGCATCTTTTAATACCTTTAATTGATGAGAAACGGCGGACTGCGTCATACCGAGCAGTTCCGTAATTTCACGAACGCAAAGTTCCTCTTCAAACAAAGAAAACAAAATTTTAATCCGCGTGGTATCGCCGAAGATTTTAAACAAATCCGCCAACGTAAACAGCGTTTCATCTTTCGGCAACCGACGCTTTGCAGAATCTAACGCGTTTGAGTGGTTGTGTTCTGATTTCATATATGTGCCTCCGTTCATATGAATCACTATTCATATATTATGCCGCTTTTTTCAATTTGTCAATAGAAAAAATAAAAAAACCGCAGAAATTTTTCTGCGGTTCTTTATTTATTAAACAAAACTTATTTCAGCGGATAGTCACCGGGGATTTTTCGGTTGTAAAGATAGCTTCCGAAATTGATGGGCTGCAAAAAGACTTTCGCCTGTACAAAGAAGTCGGAAGCCTTGCTTGCGGCAGGCTCCACATCGCCGAGACTAAACAGCGAGATATCCTTTTTAACGGATTCTTTGGTCGCGTCTTTCGGCACTTCTTGGGTGATTTCCATGGTTTCGCCCGGCAAAAGGTCAAAGTAGTTGTCTGAAAACGGCTTCGTGTTGGTTGCGGAATACACCTGTAAGAACCGGGTGTACTGCTTTGCCGTCAGTTTAATATGTGCAATCCCGTTTTCAACGGTTATGTCGGTCTCTACCTGCGTTTTGGGCAGTTTTATATTCTTTTCCATGTCAAACAAAACCGTCCGGCGGGAAGTGACTTTGCCGTCTTCAAGCAGTTCCGTCACAAACACAGACTGTTTTAAATTCGCCTTTTTGCGAAGTTCAGAAACCGGCAAATCAAACACAACCTCGTTTTGCAAAGCGTCCAAAGAAACAGACTTGCTTTCCTGCGCAATTATATTGCCTTCAAAATCCATCAAACGATAGCGAACATCAACGTCAACCGGCTCGTTTTTGTCGTTGAGCGCAAAAACGCGGATTTTCTCTTTGGAATCCTCGACGGATACGGTGACCGGTGCGTTAAAGTGGCGCGCACAATATTGCAGCGCTTTATAATTGCCGTAATAATCCATACTCGCCCAACTGCAAACCGGCCAGCAGTCGTTAAGCTGCCAATACATAGAGCCGTTGCAGCGGCCTTTGTTGCGCCGCCAATGCTCCGTAGCGTCGCGGACGCACTCTTCCTGGCAGATTTGGGACAGATAGATATAATCCTCAAAATGTTTCGGCAAACGGAAACGCGAGGCAATATAAAACGCCATTTTCATGTTACCGCTGCTGCATTTTTGGTGCGCGGTAAAGACTTCGCTGTCTAAAGCGTAATCTTTTGGCTCGGCGTAAATTTCAATCGTCTTTTTGTCCGGCAGGCTTTCAAAGCCGAACTCGCTGCAAAAACGAGTCATGCGCTTGCGGTAATAGGTCAGCGGCTGCAAACCGTGCCACACCGCCCACAAATGCGTGTCGCCGACGTTGTCGCGGTCAAAGCCTTTCATATGCCCGACGCCGCAGGGACTTCCGGGAATATACGGCGTTTGGGTATCGAGCGACTGCATCCATTCGGGCAGAATGTGGTAAAAGAACTTTTCGGTCCATTCCACATATTTGAGACGGTTGCGCCACGCAATCGACATGGTTTCGATTTCATTGTTGCCGTTCCAAACGGCAAGGCTCGGGTGACTGCGTAGCCGTTTGACGTTGTAATCCACTTCTTTTTGGACGTTTTCGAGAAGTTCCGGGTCAAAGAAAGGATACGGCTGGCAGGCAAAGCAAAAATCCTGCCACAGCAAAATGCCGTCGCGGTCACACGCGGAATAGAGCGCGTCGCTTTCATAATAGCCGCCGCCCCAAATGCGAAGCATATTCATGTTGCTGAATTTCACAGCCTGTAAATCATATTCTAGACGTTCTTGCGAATATCTTGTCACAAAGCTGTCCGGCGGGATCCAGTTTGCACCTTTAATAAACAGAGGCACGCCGTTGATAAAGAACTGGAAATTCTCACCGTATTGGTCGCGTTCGCGATTGAGCGTAATTGTCCGCAAACCGATTTTTAGTGTTTGGGAATCCGAGACGCTGTCGCCGGAAAGCAACGTAACAGTTACCATGTAAAGCGGCTGTTCTTCGCGGTCGGATAAATCTCTTGTCCACCAAAGCTCGGGATTTTCAACAACAACCCTCTCTTCAATTTTTCCGTCATTCGGGAGCTTACGGGCAACGCCGCAAAGTTCCGTGCCGTTCGGGGTATGTACGCTGACTTCGTAAGCAACCGCGGCTTCGCCGAAAATTTCGGCTTCGGCGGTAATTTTCAGCGTGACTTTGCCGTCCCTGTGCGTTTGCTGTACCAACACATCTTCAATTTTTGCGGCGTTGTAGCCGACAAGCGCAATGTCGCCGGAAATGCCGCTCGGCGGCAAAACCGGACCCCAGTCCCAACCGAAATGGCACTGCGGTTTGCGGATATGCGGAATACCGTCTTGCCCGTTCGAATTGCGCGGGCATCTTTCTTTCACCTGTTTTTCTTTCACGTAATTGACAGGCGAAACAAAAATAATGCGCAATTCATTTTCGCCTTCAAGCAAATTGTTTTTGACATCAAAGCTATAAGCAAGATGTGCATTTTCGCCGTGACCGATGCAGGTATCGTTTAAATACAGCGTGCAAATCGTGTCAAGCGTTTTGCATTCCAAATATACACGGTCACACGACAAAAGCGCTTTATCGACCGTAAAGCGCTTTTTATATTCCCAGTCGGTTTGTGCGACCCAGTACACATCTTTTTCATTGGTACCGATAAAAGGATCCGGGATTTTTTCGAGTGCCAGCAAATCCAAATAATTGCACCCGGGAACCGTTGCCGGTTCCCACGCGTCTTTGCCCACTTCTCGGAATTCCCAAGTCCCGTTTAAGTCCAATTGCATATGGTTTTCCCCCGTAATAATGTGTATTGGCTCCGATATAAATTATCGTTTGGCTTTGAGCGAAGCGAACAACTTTACGTTGCCGGTTTTCACCTTAGAAATGAACGCACCCTCGCAATGTGTCAAAAAGGCACTTTGCATTTTGATCGGGATTAACATCAATTTCATATAGGTGGACTTTGCCTGCATTAACGGCAAAAGTTCTTTTACCTTCGCGTTGGAAATAATTCGTTTGATTTCTTTTTCCTTTTCCGAGAAAGAAAGCGTGCAGCTCTTATTGGTCACGTTCTCGACGCAGCCAATCACGCGTTCAATATAGCGTCTTGCCAAGAATTCGCGGCTGTGCTCGTCATCCACACCCCAGTGTTTGTAAAGGTCAACCATCCAGCCGTGTTCTTCCTCACGTTTTTCATACATATTGCTTCTGTATTTCGTCGTTTCGGATTCCGCGCGCTTGCGAATGAAATGATAATATTTCCCGGGAATAACGACCACGCGCTCTACGTCGCGCAGCACGCTCAAATTGAACGGGAAATCGTCCCAAAACGTGTTGGGGAAATACAGCTTGTGTTCACGGATATAATCGCCGGAATACAATTTGTTCCACGGCGTATATAACAGGTTTTGGTCAAACAGACGATAAGCGTCTTCGCGGAATTCCTGCTGGGAAGAATAAACTTTCCCTTCAACACCCTGCTCTTGCGTATATTTCTCGGTATCCGAATAATAAGTATCAATATAGTACCCGGAAACGACCAGCTGTGCGTTGTGCTTTTCCGCCGCCTCTACCATATCGGCAAGCATCGTCGGCTCAGCAAAATCGTCAGAATCCATGAAATAGAAATATTTGCCTTGCGCCTTGTCAATCGCCACGTTGCGCGCGCTCGGTGCGCCGCCGTTTTCCTTGTGGATGACATGAATCCGGCTGTCTTTTGCCGCGTATGCGTCGCAAATTTCGCCGCTTTTATCTTTTGTACCGTCGTCGACCGCAAACATTTCCCAATCTGTAAAGGTTTGGTTTTGAATGCTCTCAATCGCGCCGCCGACATACTCCTCAACGCCGTATACCGGCATAATAACACTGACTTTTACTTCAGACACAATTGCAACTCCTTTATATCTGATTTTCGCCCATTATAGCATGTCAAAAAACGCTATGCAAGACTTTTACAGTTCCTTTTCGCAAAGCGCAAGCGCCGCCTCAATACACTTGTCCATGTCGTAATACTTATACATGCCGAGACGACCGCCGAAAATCACGTTCGGCTCTTTCGCGGCGCGCTCGACATAGCGGGCATACAGCGCATTGTTTTCTTCGTCGTTAATGGGGTAATAAGGCTCCATGCCCTCTTCCCAGTCAACCGGGTATTCTTTTGTGATAATCGTTTTCGGCTGTGTTCCGAAAGCAAAATGTTTGTGTTCAATGATGCGGGTATACGGAATTTCGCGTTCCGTGTAGTTGACAACCGCAACGCCCTGGTGGTTCGGCTCGTCGAGCACTTCGTTTTCAAAGCGCAGGCTTCTGTAACCGAGTTTTCCGTAAATATAATCAAAATAGCCGTCAATCGTTCCGGTGTAAAGGCATTTATCAGCAAGGCCTAAGAACATTTCGCGGTCTGCAAAAAAGTCGGTGTTCAGCCGCACGTCGCAGCCCTCAATCAGGCGTTCGACCAAAACCGTATAGCCTTCAATCGGAATGCCCTGATAACGGTCGTTAAAATAATTGTTGTTGTAAGTGTAGCGAACCGGCAGGCGCTTAATGATAAACGCCGGCAAATCCTTACAGTCACGCCCCCACTGTTTTTCCGTGTAGCCTTTGATAAGCTTTGTGTAAATTTCGCGCCCGACAAGGCTGATTGCCTGTTCTTCCAAGTTTTTCGGCTCGCCTTTAATTTCCGCGCGCTGTTCTTCAATCACACGTTCAGCTTCTTTGGGCGTTGCCACGCCGAACATTTTGGAAAACGTGTTCATATTGAACGGCATGTTGTAAATTTCGCCTTTGTAATTCGCAATCGGCGAATTCACAAAATTATTAAACTCGACAAACTGGTTCACATAATTCCAAACTGCTTTGTTGCTCGTGTGGAAAATATGCGCGCCGTATTTGTGCACGAGGATGCCCTCTTCCTCGGCGCAATAAATATTGCCGCCGATGTGGTCGCGCTTTTCAATGATTAGGACAGATTTGCCTTTTTGCTTCGCTTCATGGGCGAAGACAGCGCCGAACAGACCGCAGCCGACAATTAAATAATCATATTTTTTCATAAATTTCTCCTTATACATCGTCGTAACCGAAAATTTCACTCCGAAAACAACAAGTTGTTTTTTGAAATCGTTGCTAAACTGCATATAAAGACAGTTTATTATAACATTATTTTCCCAAAAAGCAAAGCATATCACGCGTAATGTATCAAATTTTTATCAAAAAGAATTCTTTGTGTTCTTATTTTTAAAATTGTGATGGATTCTTTCAAAACTTTGTGCTACTATTAGGCAGGAGGTGTTCAGAGCATGAATACAGCAAAGTTGCTTCGGGTTGCTTTAGACATCGGCGAAAAGATGCTGATAAGCGGCGCCGAAATCGGGCGTGTGGAAGACTCGGTCAAACGCATTTTAATGACCTATGATATGCGGCGGGCAGATGTTTTCACGATCACCTCCAGCATTGTTGCCACAGTAACCGACAGCGAAGAAAACACAATTACACAGACAAGGCGCATCAGCAAATATTCGACCGACCTTGACAAACTCCACAGCTTAAATGCGCTCTCCCGGAAAATTTGTGCCGAAAAGCCGGAGCTTTCTCAAATTCAAAAGGAACTTTCCGAAATTGACGGCAGAAAAGTCTATCCGTTTGCCGTGCAGTGCGCGGCGTTTGCGCTGATTGCCGGTGCATTTACCATCTTTTTCGGCGGTAACTTTATAGACGCAGCTGCGGCCGCGGTCATCGGCGCCGTTTTAAAAGTTGTCGTGTATATTGCCGACAAATCCGCCGTCAACATGGTTTTTGCCAATGTGGTTTCCTCGTTTATTTTGTGTTCTCTCGCGTTTCTTTGCGTTTTTATCGGGTTCGGTGAACACGTCGATATGATTATCATCGGTAACATTATGTTGCTGATTCCCGGAATCGGGCTTACGAACTCCATTCGTGACATAGTAAGCGGCGATATTATGGCCGGAATGCTGCGCTTTTGCGAATCTGTTATTATCGCGGTTGCCATTGCAGCGGGTTATATTCTTTCCGCGCTTTTGTTAGGAGGGCTTATAAGATGAACTATGCGTTACAAATCATTACGGCCTTCCTCGGTTCTTTGGGTTTTTCTGTATTATTTAATATCCGGCGCACGAAGCTGTTAATTGCAGGGCTCGGCGGAATGCTTTCGTGGTCTGTATATTTGCTTCTGGGTCTTTATTTTGACAGCGACCCGATTCGCTATTTTTTCGCCGCGATTTTCGTGACGGTTTATGCGGAAATTTTTGCAAGAATCAAAAAAACGCCGACAACCTCTTATCTCGTTCCGGCGTTTATTCCGCTGATTCCCGGCGGCGCGCTTTACAACACCATGAAATTTGCTTTGCACAACGACTGGCAGAGCTTCGGCGATACGGCGGTTTACACCATTCAACTGGCGCTTGCGCTTTCCGCCGGCATTATTGTTGTTGCCTCTGTTATGCGAATGGTACATGCTTTATATCGCTTTATATTTCCCAAAAAGCAATAACCGCAAAAAAAAGATAAAAACCCCCCTTTTCTTTTCAAATAAGTTGTAGTATAATACACCTGCTGACAAAAAAGTAACATTTGGAAAGGTCTATTTGAATGGAACGAACAACGGCAAAAATGCCCTTACGGGTTAAAAAGCACCGACTGTCACCGGTCAAAACTATTGTTCTCGGCTATGTCGTGATTATACTCACAGGAGCATTACTTCTGACACTTCCGATTTCGACGCGGGATTGGGTTTGGACTTCTTTCGGCAACGCGCTGTTCACAGCGACCTCCGCCACCTGCGTAACCGGACTTGTTGTGTTTGACACCTACACCTATTGGTCTGTTTTCGGTCAAATTGTTATTATATTACTCATTCAAATCGGCGGCATCGGTTTTATGACACTTGCCATTTCCGCGTTGACGCTCACAAAACGAAAAATCGGTCTTCGAGACCGTTACACGTTACAGGAGTCTGTCAATGCGCCGCAAGTCGGCGGCATTGTCAAAATGACGCGTTTCATTTTATTAGGCACGGCAATTTTTGAAATTACCGGCGCGGTATTGCTAGCCTTTCGGTTCTGCCCGGAATACGGTCTTTTAAAAGGTATTTACTTTTCTGTATTTCATTCGGTTTCCGCATTTTGTAACGCCGGATTTGACTTAATGGGCGGCGGCGGAAAATTTTCGTCTTTGGTCGCCTATGAGCACGACCCGCTTGTCAACCTTGTCATTATCGCTTTAATTGTCATCGGTGGTCTCGGCTTTTTCGTTTGGCGCGACATTGTAATCAATAAAGGTCATTTTCGTAAATTTCGCCTGCATTCCAAAATTGTATTGGTCACAACGGCGGCTCTAATTCTCGTGCCGTTTTTAATGATGGCGCTTTTTGAAAGCAGCAACCCGAAATTTACCAATTTGTCTCCCCTGGAATACACGCTCGGTATGTTGTTCCAAACGGTAACGCCGAGAACAGCCGGTTTTAACACATTAGATTTGACTGCGCTTTCCGACGCCAGCGTATTGCTGATTATCTTTTTAATGTTGGTCGGCGGTTCGCCGAGTTCAACCGCAGGCGGTATGAAAACCACCACCCTTGCAATGATGATTTCCGGCGTGTTTACGGCGTTCCGTCAAAGAAAAACCATTGAAAGCTTTCACCGCCGCGTCGAGGACGACGCACACGTGCAGGTCATCAGCGTAATTGCTATGTATATTCTTTTGTTTTTCTTGTCTGGCACGTTAATTTGCGCGTTTGACGGCGTTACCATTAAAGAAGCGTTGTTTGAAACCGCTTCCGCAATCGGCACGGTCGGTTTAACGCTCGGCATCACACCGACGCTTTCCGACCCGTCCAAACTTGTGCTGATTGCGCTTATGTTCTTCGGCCGGGTCGGCGGATTGACCTTACTGCTTGCGTTCCGTGATCAGCAAGGCGCCGTACCTTCCAAATATCCTGTTGAAAAAATTACAATCGGTTAAGGGGTAAAAAAAATGAAATCTATTTTAATCATCGGGCTTGGACGTTTCGGAAAACACATGGCGCAAAAGTTCAGTGAACAGGGAAACGACATTTTAGCGGTTGACACCGACGAAGACCGTGTTAACGCGGTTTTGCCGTTTGTTACGGACGCCCAAATCGGCGACGCGACCAACGAAATGTTTGTAGAATCCTTGGGTGTTGCAAACTTTGACCTTTGCGTTGTTGCAATCGGTGATAACTTTCAAAGTTCTTTAGAGACTACTTCGCTTTTGAAAGATATGGGGGCTAAGTTTGTGCTTTCCCGCGCAAGCCGCGACGTGCACGCAAAATTTTTGCTTCGCAACGGCGCGGATGAAGTGGTTTACACCGAAAAGGAAACTGCGGAGCGCTTAGCTGTCAAATACGGCAACGACTCGGTGTTTGATTACATTGAAATTAACGAGGATTATTCCATTTACGAAATCGGCGTACCCGATTCTTGGGTTGGCAAAAGTATTTTGGATAAAAAAGTCCGTACCAAATACAATATCAGTATTTTGGCAACCAAGCGCGGGAAAGAGATTTACCCGCTCCCCCACCCCGACCACGTCTTTTCCGAAACGGAATCATTGATGATTCTCGGTCGCAATGAGGACGTAAAACGACTGATAAAATAAAGGCTGTATTCTATTATCGGGGCAAGCGTTTCGCCTGCCCCGATTTTCTTTGGTGATTTGATATGCTTGTTACACTGAACAAGGTATGCAAAGGCTTCGCCGGGCAAGAGGTACTTAAAAATATCAATTTAAGTATTCAAGAAAATGACCGCATCGGTCTTTTGGGTGTTAACGGCGTGGGCAAAACTACGCTCTTAAACATTATTACCGGCACCCTCCCTTGTGACACCGGTGAAGTTTCGGTAAAGCGGGACTTAAGCATCGGCTATCTACGGCAAAATGAAGCATTAAGGCTTGAAAATACCCTGCAAGCCGAAATTGAAGATGCAATAAAAGAGGTCTATTCTTTACGTGCGCAAATGCGGGAAAACGAGCAAAAAATAGCAGCTGCAAACCCGCAAAGTGCGGAATATCAGTCTTTGACTAAAACTTACGAACAGCTTTCTAACGCTTATGAAGCGCTCGACGGCTATCACGCAGACGTGCGCGTGCAAACCGTATTAAACGGCTTAGGGTTCGGGAATTTTGATTTACAGGGTCGCGTTCAGACGCTTTCCGGCGGCGAAAAGATTCGGTTTTCCATGGTGAAAGTGCTTTTGAAAAACCCGGAACTTTTAATTTTGGACGAGCCGACGAACCATTTGGATTTTTCCATGCTCTCATGGCTCGAAGATTACCTGACCGGTTACCGCGGCGCGGTAGTGGTCGTCTCCCATGACCGATATTTCCTTGACAAAGTTTCAAAAGACATCTGTGAAATCGAATTCGGCGAGCTGGTGCGCTATAAAGGCGGCTATACTTCCTTCTTACGACAAAAAGAAGAACGTGTGAAAACACTTGAAAAGGAATACAAAAAGCAACAGGTAGAACTCGAGCAAATGCGCGAATATGTCCGGCGCAATTTGGCGAAATCCAGCAGCACCAACAGCGTCGGTTCGCGCGTAAAAGTCCTTGAGAAAATGGAACTTGCACAAAAGCCGAACCCACGGCAAAAAGAGGTACACTTCCGTTTTGACTATGACCCGGAGCCGCACAAGGTCGTTTTATCCCTGCAAAACGTCGGGGTGCACGTCGGCAACTCCGTCAGCGGTAAACAGCTATTTGACGGCGTGAATCTGGAAATTCTGCGCGGGGAGAAAATCGCTTTAGTCGGACAAAACGGCATCGGCAAATCCTCGCTGCTCAAAGCCATTTTAAAAAAACTCCCCTACACCGGCACAATTCGATTGGGCGGCAACGTTCGCGTTTCCTATTTTGACCAGGAACTTTCCAATTTGAATTTAAACGACACTGTGTTAGAGGCCGTACACAAACGCTTTCCGAGTAAAACCGAGTTTGAAATCCGCAGCGCGCTGGGCAAACTTTTAATTGAAGACGAACAGGTTTTCAAGCGAATCCGTGAGCTTTCCGGCGCCAATCGTGCCAAAGTTGCCTTTTGTATCATTCAGTTTGAACGCGGAAATTTCTTAATTTTAGACGAACCGACCAACCATTTGGATTATATTGCGAAAGAGGCACTTGACAAAGCGTTAAAAGAATACACCGGTACGTTATTGGTAGTGTCTCACGACCGTTATTTTCTCAACAGTGTACCGCAAAAAATTGCGGAGTTAGAGTCCGACGGGATTCATGTCTATCAAGGCGGCTATGACGATTATCTCGCGGCACACGAAACCGAAAACGGGAAGGTTAAAACAGCCGAAAAAGAAGAAAAACCGGATTCAGAGCAAAAAGTTGCTTATGAAGCTGCGAAAAAGAATAAGTCCGAAGAACGCAAACGGCGCGCGAAACTGAGCCTTCTGCAAAAAGAAATTGAAGAGGGCTATCGGCAGGTAAGCGCCTGGAAAGCCGAGTGTGAGGAGCCTGACGTCGCGAGTAACTTTGCAAAACTTTCGGAACTTTTAGAGCAAATCGAAACCGCGCAAACGGAAATAGAAGAAAAAGAAAACGAGTGGCTTTCGCTTTCAGAGGATTAAACGGAATTTTAACTTTTTGTAAATTTAGGGTTCTTTTCCCCATTTTATAAAAATTATGCTTGTATCTTTGTAAAAAATAGTATAAAATGTTTATGTTTAATCGGTTTTAAATCCGAACCGAAAATACTCAACAGATAAAGGATGATATCTGACATGGAAAACAAAAAAGCTGAAAAAAGCCAGGCGGAGCTTTATCGTGAAGAACGAAAAAAACGCATGGCTGCTGCGGCAAAGAAAAATGCGAAAAAAAGCCCGCAGATGCAAAAGGCTAAACACGTTGCCGGAAAAGTCATCGGCATTGTAATCGCCGTTGCACTTGTGCTTGGTGCTCTTTATGCTGTTTTGAATTTCTTTGGCGTTCCGCAAAAAGTGCTCACCGCGGCAAAAGTCGGCGACCAGCGTGTGTCTATTGCAAAATATAATCTTTATTATATGGATATTTACATGGGTATTTCCCAGCAGTCCCAGCAATACGATTCAACATATGGCGAAGGCTACGGCGCGATGTATACCGGCTATGATTCAACAAAGACGCCGATGGAACAGGCTTACACGCTCGGCACCATTGAAGGCTTTGAGGGTGAGAACCCGACTTGGGCGGACTATATGCGTATCAACGCACTGAATTACTTACAGTCTTATGTCGCCTATGCGGATTTGGCACGCGAAGCGGGTCTGACCCTTACAGAAGACGAACAAAAGGAAATCGACGACCAAATTGAACAGCTGCGCTCCACGGCGGAATCCAACGACTTTTCTTTAAATCGTTATCTTGTGCAGATGTACGGCAAAGGCGTCAACGAAAAGCTTTTGCGGGAAGTTATGGAAGAACGCCAGCTCGCTTCTGATTATGCACAACAGAAACAAGAAGAGCTGACGAACGCGATTACTGACGAACAGATTAACACGGAATATAACGATAACTTAGCGGATTACGCGTTGGTTTCCGTTTCGGCCTTTACGGTAACAGCAGACACTTCGTCGGTCGCAGATGACGCTACTGATGAAGAAAAAGAAGCAGCTAAAACCGAAGCGATGGCAAAAGCGAAAACGCTTGCGGACGGCTATGCCGCGAAGGTAACAAGCCCCGAAACACTTTTGGAACAGGCAAAAATCAACAACTCCAGCGCCACGCAAGACAGCGTAACCTATTCTGACGTTACGCCCTCGACGCTTACCTCTTCTTTCGGCCAAGCAGCTTGTGACTGGGTGGTTTCAGCTGACCGCGCAGTCGGTGATGTCACCGTTGTGGAATCCAGCAACGGATACACCGTCATTTATCTGTCAGCACTTCCCCATAAAGATACCGTGAAGCCCGTGGATGTTCGCCACATTTTGATTGCGTTCCCCACAGACGATGACGGCAACGTGGAAGATCTGACCGACGATCAAAAATTGGAGTATTACGAGAAAGCCAAGTCCGTGTATGATCAATATCTCGCGAACCCGACCGAAGACAACTTTGCTACGCTTGCTAGCACGAACAGTGAAGACCCCGGTTCAAAAGACAACGGCGGTCTTTATGAAGAAGTCAATGTCGGCGATATGGTTGACGCGTTTAACGATTGGTGTTTTGATGCCGCCCGTAAACCCGGCGACACCGGCATTATCGAAACCGAATATGGCTATCACATCATGTATTATGTCGGCAATGACCATGATGAAACCTGGAAGACAACCGTAAAAACGGCCCTTTCCAACGAAGCTTTCAATAGCTTTGACACCGAAACGCTGAAGGGCGACACTTACAAGCTGACCGAATCTTCCATGATGATTAACTGGGCAGCATCTCAGTTGGAATCTTTAATCACAAAGCAGTATATCTCTTACAACTAAAATCACTTATAAAAAATACGCTGTGGATTAGTCCACAGCGTATTTTTTTATATCGTTTTTAGGATGTTTTTCATAAGCTTGCAGGAAATTCAAACCGAACGCTTCCCCTTTATCATAAAGCTCCATAAGCGGCACCAAAACAAACGAACGGTTACAGATTTCCGGGTGCGGTACTGTTAACTCCGCAGACTGAGACGTATAGTTTTCTGCCAAAAGAAAATCCAAATCGATAATCCGCGGGCCGTTTTTAAACGCACGCACTCGCCCCATGCCCGCCTCAATCCCGAGGCACCCGCCGAGCAGCGCGTGCGGAGATAACATCGTTTCCACTTCGGCAACCATATTGAGAAAATCCGGCTGTTCCGAAAAGCCGTAGGGTTTGGTTTCATACACGGAAGATGTGCGCAAAACTTTTGTGCCCGGCAAAAGTTCCAAAGCACCAAGCGCCTCTTTTAAATTAAGCGCTCTATCCCCGATATTGGTGCCGAGTCCGATTACCGCTTTCACTCCGCCACACTCCCCTCATAATCTTTTCTTGTACGGGTCAATTCAACGCCGACCCAGTCAAAATCTGCACGAATCGGCGCCTGCGGTTTTTTTAAGAGAACGGTCACCTGCGTAACTGGTGCAAAATCGGCAAAAATTGCCTGAACAACAGCGTCGGCGGCGCGTTCCAGTAAATCATATTTTTGCGCTAAAAACGCCTTACGCGCCGTTTTTAAAATTTTAGCATAACTTACCGTGTCGTCCACAGAATCGGTCGCACAGGGCCTTACAAGCGATAAATAACAGGTTATGTCCAAAGAGAACATCTGCCCGTCTTCTTTTTCTTCCGGATTGACGCCGTGATAAGCAAACAACTGTAATCCGTTAATAAATATTTTATCCATGGCTCTCCCCTCTTGTCAGCGCGTCCGCCGTTTTGGCAGCAAACTTCGCCTCTTTCACGTGGTGTACCCGAATGAAATCAGTGCCTGCTGCGATTGCAAGCGTATCCGCTGCAATTGTGCCGTAAAGCAAATCCTCGCCGGAAGCACCGGACGTATTTGCAATTACACGTTTGCAGGAAAGCGCCGTAAGCAAGGCGCAGTCCGGTTCTTTTAAGTCGTGAAGCCCGCGCAACAGCGCTAAATTGTCGTCGTTGCTTTTGCCAAACCCAATGCCAATGTCAAAGCAAAGACGCTCTTTATCTATGCCGGCATCGGCACAGGCTACTTTCATATGCTGAAAAAACGCCTGCACATCGGCGCAAACGCCGTTCGGATAAGCCGCGACACTGTCGGAATCGCTTTTCCCGCTGTGCATCACAATCCAACCGGCGTCATATTTTTTAACTACTTCGGCCATTTTCGGATTAAAAACACCGCTGACATCGTTGACGATTGCAGCGCCCCGAGAGAGCGCGTAATCGGCGACCGGCGGGTAAAAAGTATCCACAGAAACCGGCACGTGCACCGCTTCTAAAACCGCGTCCAAACAGGTTTTTAAAATATCCAGTTCTTCTTTATCGGAAAGCTTTTTGTGACCCGGTCTTGTGGACTGTGCGCCGATGTCGATAAGGTCGGCGCCGTCTTTTTCCATTTCGAGCGCATGACAAACAGCATTTTCGGGGTCGTTCCATTTTCCGCCGTCAAAAAAGGAATCCGGCGTTACGTTCAGGATTCCGATAATATAAGTTCTTTTTTGCAAAGGAAAAGCAAATCCTCTGCCTCGAAAATAACCCATTAGTCTGTCCCCCGCAAAAGCGCCATCGCTTCTGCCCGCGTTTTGGCGTCTTTGCGCATCGAGCCGCGTAGTGCCGAAGTCTGTGTTTTTGCACCGGCTGCGCGCGCGCCGCGCATGGTCATGCACAAATGCTCCGCTTCAATCACAACCGCAACGCCCTGCGGAGAAAGTTCCTTGTCGAGAAAATCCGCAATTTGCGAGGTCAGACGTTCCTGCAACTGCGGTTTTTTCGAAAAGCTGTCGACTATACGGGCAAGCTTAGAAAGCCCGATGACGCGCCCGTCAGAGGGTATGTAGGCAATATGTGCTTTCCCGATAAACGGCAACAGGTGATGCTCGCACATCGAGTACATCGGAATATCACGAACAACAACCATTTCGTCGTTGTTACCCTCGTCAAACAGCTTCAAATGCCGTCTGGGGTCGTCGTGAAGCCCCGCAAAAATTTCTTCATACATATTGGCAACACGCTTCGGGGTTTCTACAAGCCCCGCACGGTCGGGGTCTTCCCCGATTGCGAGCAAAATTTCACGTACTGCGCGCTCAATTCTTTCTTTATCCATGATTTCTAACTCCTTTATTGTAAAGCGAACTGAATTGTCCGCATACCGTCGTCCTGCACATAGAGCGCTTCGTCATATGTTCTGGCAGCTCTGCTGCCTGCACGCTCCACAAGCGCGTAAATATCCCCATCCTGCGTTAACGCATTTAAGGCTTTCAAATAAGCGTCGTCATTTGTAAAACGGATTTCAAACGTATTACTGCCGTCATTGAAAACATCTTGAATTTCATTGGCAATAGCGGTTTTTGCCGCGCTGTCATAAGCGTCAAACAACAGCCCATTTACCACAAAATAATTGGCGTCATCAGAAACACAGTTATTTCCCTGCGGCAAAATACCGAGATGATTTTCCGCAATATCGGTTTCCGACACATTAAAAAACGTGTGGCAGTACTGTCCGATTTCCGCCGAGTCCAAATCATCCCAAGTGACATCCAAATAATAATTTTTGCCGTCAATCGTAACGACGTTCCACATATGTCCTTCGGAATCGCCGTTGATATCAATGCCCGTGCCGGTCGCGAGATAGTTGGGAATCCCCGAACGGTTCAAAAGCAGCTGCATACAGCGGGAATACGCTTCGCAAACCGCGCGGCCCAAGACAAAGCCGTCATAGGTTGTGTACCCGATATCCGGGTCATCAAATTCATAGGTGAAATGCTTGCAAATCCAGTCGTGAAAATACAGCTCCGTTTCATAGTCCGTCAAACCGGCCGGAACGCTTGCCAGCACGTTTTCTACGCTTGCTTCCATTTCTTTACGTTGCTGTTCACATGTATCCGCATCACAAAAATATTGCGGCAGAAAATATGTCTTTGCCCCCTGGCGTTGGAGTTGGCTTTCGTTTTTCATGCACAAAAGTTCCGGGTTATCATAAGAAAGCGCATAAAACATTTCGTCATATTCCGAATCTGACAAATTGGGAATTTCAATTTTTTCCGGGTGGGTTCGGATTTCAGACAAAATTTTGGTATAAGCCACCTTGCCGTCATCAGATAATGTATCATAATAGTAACGCGTGCTGCCGTCGCTTTCAAAAACCATTTCCGTTTCGGAAAAATCCGTCGGAATTAAAAGCGCAATACGGTCAAAATTTATAAAAACTGCTACGCCGAGCAAAACCAGCAGAACAAGAATTACAGTCCACTTTTTCATGTGTCACCTCTCTGCGCGATTGCTTCTAAAGTCGCAGATTCAATCTTTCCGCGCATAGAAAGATAAACGCGCACAAGACCGTTGGTGTCAGCGTAATCCATCACGGAAAAATTGCTTTCAGACAGATTAAAAATATAATTAAACATTGTGTCGAGATTTTCTTCGGTAAAAGACTGCAAAGTTTGCCGCAGCAAAGCGCAAACCGCATTCGCCTGTTCTTCGGTACCGGCGTATTGCAAATATTTTATAAACAAATCGCCGGTCAGTTTTTGCTGCCCGCTTTCCAAAAACAAGCTGAAATCCGTTCCGCGGTAAGAAATCGCCTGCGGAATATCCACGGTGATATCCCCGACCTTGGTAATCACCTTTTTCAAATTGCTTTCGGATTGCTTAATATATCGGTCAATTTTTAGCTGCGTATTGGTTTCTACGGCTTGTAACAAACCGTTGATGCCTGTTGTTTGAAACCAGCCTTGAAACGTATTGCCCGTACTGTTCACGGTAACCGATGTAAACGGGTCCAACGTTGCAACCATAATGCTGTTTTCTTCTGCATTGGTACAGACCAAACTCAACTGTAAAATCACGTCATCGTCGCCGTAACAGACAAAAAGCGTGGTTACATTGACAGGCGCAGCCGCAATGGTCGGTGCCTGCGTTGTATCCGTAGACTGTTCGGTACTGTCTTGCGGCTGCCGAATTAAATTATCCAAGTTAAAATCCAAAGATTTCATAAAAACTAAAATGGAGACCGTACCGAAAACCAAAATAAATGCAACAAAGGAAATGACAAATGCGCGCAGACGTTTTGCGCGGGTTTGGCGTTCACTGGCAAAATTCAGTTTGCTTTTTTTGCGGCGCATTCAATCATCTCCCGAAATAATTTATGCAATATAGTATAGCATATTCTATTAGTATTTAAAAGACGATTTGCAACAGAAAACGAAAAAAACGGTTACAAATCTACAAAAAAAGCCGGATTGTCAAAAGACATCCGGCTTTTAGAAGTAATGGATTATTTTTCTTGTTCAGAAACTTGAAAACCTTTTTTGATGAGTACAACAACAGGCCACAGAATGAAAACCGTCACTACGGCCGCCGCAAAGAACATTACAGCACCCGGTGCCGAGGTTACAACGCCGTAGTCGTTGGTATAGGTCACGGAAGAAACGCGGCAGACCAAATTGCCGATGACGGGGCCGACGACCATCGGAATTAAAACCGAGAAAATCATACGAATTCCCTGGAAGGCACCCACCTTCCCCTGCGGCATGAAGTCACGAACGGCAGCGTTCATGGCGACAGAAAACAGACACCAGCCCAAAAGCGCCGGAACCATGCAAATGATAAAGGTTAAAACATTCTTTGCAAAACCGGTTGCGACAAGTCCCGCGAAATACAATACAACAGAGAAAACAAGAAATTTTTCTTTCCCAAAACGGTCAATCAGCTTGCCCATGCAAATAATCAATGCAACTGCGACAACAATGACAACAGCGGCGGCAACAATCGTTCCTGTGGTTAAAGAAGCAAGAACGCTGTCTAAGCTAAAATCCAACACATTGCCGAGATAGATAAACAGATACGGGAAAAACACCTGAAACGCCGTCGAGGAAATGCAGACGGCCGCAAGCGCCAAATACAGCCGCTTGTTCTCGCGCACAACGTGCGGGCGGAAGCCGTAAATCAGATTTTGGAAATAGGCCGTATTTCGGTCGGGCTCAATTTTTTTATCTTTGAGGGTAAAACAGCCGAGCACGCCGCAAACCGTCACAATCGCGCCGAGCGCCAAGAAAAACACAGAATAACCGATGCCCGTAACAGCGCCCGCAAGCCCCATGACAACTGCCGTAGCAAGCAACGGCATAAGCGCCAACACACTTTCCACCGTTGCGCGGTTTTTTGTGTTGGTAACGTCCGTCACCCAAGCATTAAACGCCGCGTCGTTGCCCGTTGAGCCCATAAAGGTCATCACGCAATCCATAACAATTACAAGGCAAACGGTAACTGTCAAAATTTTCACTTCATCGGTTAAGCCGAAAAGTGCGGCAGTATTATCGCGGGAAATCAACCCGAACGACGCGGTAATAATTCCCCATAATATGTACCCGATCGAAATAAACCATTTGCGCTTGCCGGTTTTGTCACTGAGTGTACCGGCGAAAAAGGTTGTAATCACCGCCGTTGCTGCGCTGAACGCGACCATAGCGCTGATTGCGCTCATCACGTCCAAAGAGCCATTGACGGCATTCTGAGAGGCCCCGTTATAAACGGAGTTATAGAGAAACGTATTAAAATACATGTTCTCAACGCTCCATGCAATTTGCCCCATGAAGCCGAACAAAATAATATTGAACCAAATTCTTCCACCGAGTTTATTGGATTTCGCCTGCATAAAAATCCCTCCCGAAAATAAGTTCAACTTCATAGTATCATAAAAACAGAAATCAGACAAGAAAAAAAGCTTCGGTTTCCCGAAGCTTTTTAAAATATGCTTTTATCAAACAGCATCTTTCGGCGTGCGTTTTGCACCCGATTTCAAAGAAGTCGGCGTTTTGGACGGCAAAGAAGTTTCCGTCAGCGGTTTCTCACCGTTCAAAACACAGCCTTTTGTAATGATGACCTTCGAAATATGATTATCGGAAGGAATCTCATACATAATCGGCATGAGTGTTTTTTCCATAATTGCACGAAGTCCGCGCGCGCCGGTGTTCTTTTCAAGCGTCAAATCCGCAATCGCCGTCAGCGCATCATCTTGGAATTCCAGCGTTACGCCGTCCATGCGGAACAATTCCGCATACTGCTTCATCAGCGCGTTTTTCGGCTCTGACAAAATTTTAATCAGCGCTTCGCGGTCCAGATTATTTAACGTGGTAATCACCGGAAGTCGACCGACAAGCTCGGGAATCAAGCCGTATTTAACCAAATCCTGCGGAATGACTTTGGAATAAATTTTGGAAGCGTCCGTTTTTTCAACAGAAACCAGTTCGCTGCCAAAGCCTAACACTTTGTTGCCGGTGCGCTTTTCAACGATTTTTTCAATTCCGTCAAAAGCGCCGCCGCAAATAAAGAGAATGTTGGTTGTGTCAATCTGGATAAATTCCTGCTGCGGGTGCTTTCTGCCGCCCTGCGGAGGAACGTTGGAAACCGTGCCTTCCAAAATCTTCAAAAGCGCCTGCTGTACGCCCTCGCCGCTTACGTCACGCGTAATCGACGGGTTTTCGGACTTTCTGGCGATTTTATCGATTTCATCGACATAAATAATGCCTTTTTCCGCACGTTCTACGTCGTAGTCCGCCGCTTGAATGAGCCGCAGCAAAATGTTTTCTACATCTTCGCCGACATAGCCCGCTTCCGTAAGTGTGGTTGCGTCCGCAATCGCAAACGGCACGTCAAGCACTTCGGCAAGTGTCTGTGCAAGCATGGTTTTGCCGACGCCCGTGGGGCCTAACAAAATCACGTTGCTTTTTTGAATATCCACGTCGGAAGCAGCGCCGAAATAAATGCGCTTATAGTGGTTGTAAACCGCAACGCTCAAAGCAATTTTCGCATCATCCTGACCGATGACATATTCGTCCAAATGCGCTTTAATCTCTTGCGGCTTCGGCAAAGGCTTGTTGGGACGCGCGGGTTTCTTTTTGGCGTGGCCGCTCGGTGCACCCTCCTCAACGATTTCCCTGCAAAGTTCAATGCACTCATCGCAGATACAAACACCGGGACCGGCAATCAACTTGTCTACTTCATCCTGCGATTTACCGCAGAACGAACAGCGAACGGTCTTTTCTCTGCCGTCGTTATCTCTCGCCATGATAAATTAACCCCTTTGTAGTTTATCTTTTATAGAAAATCTTATCGACAAGGCCGTAATCAAGCGCTTCCTGCGCGGAAAGGAAATTGTCGCGCTCGGTGTCGCGTGCAATCTGCTCAATCGGTTTGCCGGTATTTTCGGCTAAAATGCGGTTGAGTTTCTCACGGGTTCTTAAAATATGCTTTGCAACAATATCAATTTCCGTCGCTTGACCCTGTGCGCCGCCGCTGGGCTGATGAATCATGATTTCGCTGTTCGGAAGCGCAAAGCGTTTGCCCTTTGCGCCGGAGGAAAGCAAAAATGCGCCCATGCTCGCCGCCATGCCCATGCAAATTGTGGAAACGTCGCATTTAATATACTGCATGGTGTCATAAATCGCAAAACCGGCCGTTACAGAGCCGCCGGGGCTGTTGATGTAAAGGCTGATGTCCTTTTCGTTATCCTGCCCCTCCAAATAGAGAAGCTGGGCAACCACAAGGCTTGCCGTTGCGTCATTGACTTCGTCAGACAAAACAATGATTCTGTCGTTGAGCAAACGCGAGAAAATATCATAAGACCGTTCACCGCGGTTGGTTTGTTCAATAACATACGGTACCAATGCCATAAAAATACCTCCTAAAATCCAACGGTGAAGCGCCCGCGATGTTCTTACCATCTCGACTGCGAGCGCGCCACCGTACTTTAAATTCCTATTTCAGTATAGTCAACAACGAAAAAGGCTATTCAATTATTTTGCTTCTTCAGCAGTTTCCTTTTTGGTTGTCTTTTTAGCCGCCGGTTTTTTCGCAGTGGTTTTCTTAGCGGCGGGCTTCTTTGCGGTTTCTTTCTTTTCGTCAGCGGCTTTTTCCGTCTTCTTTGCAGCCGGTTTCTTTGCGGCAGCTTTTTCTTCGGTAACGACCGCGCTGTTGACAATCAGGTCAACCGCTTTTCTCGAAGCAATTTCGGGTTTGAGGTTCTCGGCAGGAATGGCTTTCTTAATCGCTTCAACATCCATATTATATGTTTCGGCAAACTTCTTATATTCTTCCTCGAGCTCCTCTTCGAGCACTTCGATTTTTTCGTCTTTGATAATCTTTTCAAGCGCCAAATCCAGCTTGACCTGTTTTTCGGCACCCGGTTTAAAGCCCTCGCGGAACTTCTCGTTGTCCATGCCGGTGTATTTCATATAGGTCTTGAGGTCAAGGCCCTGTGCCTGCAAACGATAGCCGAATTCATCGACCGCGCTGTCAATCTTTCTTTCAATCATCGCCTGCGGGATTTCCGCTTTCACGCTGTCAGCGACCATATCGAGAAGCGCGTTGTGCATTTCGTCGTCTGCCGCAGCTTTCTTAGATTTTTCAAGATCTGCCTTGATGCTCTTCTTTAATTCGTCAACGGTATCTTTGTCGCTGACGTCTTTCACGAACTCATCGTCGAGCGTCGGAAGCTGTTTTTCTTTGATTTCGTGCAGTGTGATTTTGAACACAGCGTCTTTGGAAGCAAGGTCTGCGTTGTAATCCTCCGGGAACGTCACGTTGACGTCAAAGGATTCGCCGGTCTTGTGGCCGACAATCTGATCTTCAAAGCCCGGGATGAACTGGTTGGAACCGAGGGTCAGTTCATAGCTTTCCGCCTTGCCGCCTTCAAATGCCTTGCCATCTACAAAGCCTTCAAAGTCAATAACGGTGATGTCGCCTTTCTTCGCGGCTCTGTCTTCAACAGTCACAAATCTTGCGTTCTGCTCGAGCATACGGTTGAGTTCCGCTTTCACTTCGTCGGCAGAAACTTTGGTGGATTTTTTGGTCACTTTTAAGCCCTTGTATTCGCCGAGCTCAATTTCCGGTTTAACCGTAACTTTCAATTTCAGCGTAACGCCGTCTTTGCCCATTTCCGGGACTTCCAAATCAAACGGTGTGTCGACAACTTCGAGGCCGGCTTCTTTGATTGCTTCTTCTACGGCATCCGGATACAGAATTTCAAGTGCGTCTTCATAGAACACACCTTCACCGTATATTTTTTCAATAAAGTGACGAGGCGCTTTGCCTTTTCTGAAACCGTGGATGGTGATATTTTTTCTCTGTTTGAGATAAGCTTCGTTCACCGCTTTTTCAAACGCTTCCCCATCAATGGAAATCTCCAATTCCCACACGTTGGTTTCAACTTTGTTGGATGCTTTTAAACTCATTTTCATGTTCCTCCTGAAAAAGTTAAACATTAGCTTGAATATTATAGCAGAAACTGCAAGAAATTACCATACTTTTTTACGATTTTGTCAATTCTATCAATTTTGGACAAAATTTCAGGAAATCCCCCGACAAAAGTTCAAAATGTGTCCCCTGAAACTCGCCCCGATAGGACGAATACGCCGCAGAACCATGTAAATGTGCATAAAAACACGTTTTTATTTTTTCCTGCTCTAAAAGGTCCAAAATCGGTTTGCAGCGCTGTTGGAGCGTAATCGGCGGATAGTGTAGGAAAACAATCGGTTCGCCGCCGAGTGCGCGGCCTGCATCAATCGAAGTTTTTAAGCGCTGCACTTCCCGAAGCAAAACTTTTTCCGGCTCGCTTTGTGTGTCGTCAAAAAACCAACCGCGCGTGCCGCAAATGGAATAGCCGTCGACTAAAAAAGCGTTATTGTGGAGAATATGCAGCGTAGAGAACCCGTTTTCAGCAAAAAAATCTTCCATTTTTCGGCGGGTGTTCCACCAGTAATCGTGATTGCCTTTTAAAATAATTTTTTGCCCGGGCAAGTCGTTTAAAAAAGCGAAATCCTTTTGCGCTTCTGAAAGCGACATCGCCCAGGAAACATCGCCCATCACAACGACGGTGTCTTTCGGCTCGACAACGGCCTGCCAATTTGCAGAAAGGCGCTCCACATAATCGTCCCAGCCTTTAAAAATATTCATCGGTTTGTCGGAATTTAAAGACAGATGCGTGTCGCCGATAGCAAAAATTGACATTTTTATAAACTCCATTCATGTATAGAACGAGATAATAAACAAAGACTAAAAGCGAAAGGAGGAATTCAAAATGAACGAAATCAAATGCAATGTAACCAACTGTATGTACCACAGCGGCGCGACCAACTGCACGGCAAAAGAAATTCAAGTTGCAAGCCAGTGCAAAAAAGAACCGTGCAAATGCAGCGAGACCGAGTGCGGTACTTTTGAACCGAAAAACTAAATGCAGTGCTGATAAAGTTCGAGAGTGGGATTTTTTGAAAATTCCACTCTCGTTCTCCGTTATATACCAAGCATTTCAAAAACGACTTTTGCCATATCTTCTTTCTTGGCAACCTTCGTAAACCGCGGTTTCTTGCCTTTCAATTCGGCGAGCTGCGGCGGAACGGGCGCGCCGGAAAGTTCGTGCAACTCTTCCACCATGGAGAACTCGTCTTTGGACTTAATATTGTCTTCAAGCGCTTTCAAAACGCTTGCCGAGAATTTATAGGGGTTCGCGGTGGAAGCTATGACCGTCGGCGTTGCGTCGCCGGTTTTGGTTTTATAAGTCGCATACACATTCAAAGCCACAGCCGTGTGGGTATCGCAGAGATAGTGGTATTCGTCAAAAATTTTGCGAATGGTGCGTTTGGTGTTCTCGTCGTCGCAGTAGCCCGCGGCGAACAGCTCTTTCAATTGCTTTTGCATTTTTTCGCCGACGGTATATTTACCGGTTTCGGAAAGTTCGGTCATCCATTTTTTCGTCTGTTCGGCATCTTGCCCGGAAAGCAGGAACAAAAGACGTTCGAGATTGCTCGAAATCAAAATGTCCATCGACGGAGAAGTTGTGCAATAGAACGGACGGTTCTTATCGTAAGTGCCGCTCGTTAAGAAGTCAGTCAAAACATTGTTCGCGTTGGAAGCGCAAACCAGTTTGCCAATCGGCACACCCATTTGTTTTGCGTAATAGGCGGCCAAAATGTTCCCGAAATTGCCGGTCGGCACGACGACGTTCATCGGGTCGCCAAGCTTTAATTCGCCGGATTTCACCATATCACAGTAAGCGGATACATAGTAAACAATCTGCGGCACCAAACGGCCCCAGTTGATAGAGTTCGCCGACGAGAAAGCCAAATGATGCTCTTTGAATTTTTCTTCAATTTCACGGTTGGTAAAGATTTTCTTCACGCCGCTTTGCGTGTCGTCAAAGTTGCCCTCAATCGCGCAGACGCTGACGTTTGCACCCTCTTGGGTAGTCATTTGCAGTTTCTGCATGGGGCTTACGCCGTCAACCGGGTAAAACACCAAAATTTGCGTATTCGGCACATCACGGAAGCCTTCGAGAGCCGCTTTGCCGGTGTCGCCGGAAGTGGCAACCAAAATCACAATCTTGGTATTTTTCCGCGTCTTAGAAGCGGAAACCGACAGCAAATACGGCAATAATTGCAGAGCCATATCTTTAAACGCGCAGGTAGGGCCGCGCCAAAGCTCCAAAATGCTTGCGGAATCGTTTAATTTATAAAGCGGTGCAATCGCGGGCGAGCTGAATTTTTCGGCTTTATAAGCGCCTTCCACGCACATGGTAAGCTCGTCCTCTGTAAAATCGGTCAGATACAGGCGCAAAATTTCCTTTGCGCGGCCGATATAGTCCAAACGCGCGATGCGTTCAATATCAACAAGATTGATGGTCGGAATGGTCATCGGGACAAACAGGCCGCCGTCGGCGGAAATCCCTTTTGCAATCGCTTCGGCCGCGGAAACGCGAACGGAGCTGTCTCTTGTACTTGTATAAACCATATGCACACTTCCCAACTTGAAATTCAACCTATTGTATCATAGTATTTAAAGATTTGCAACGAGAAATCTATACCCGTTCAAAAAGCAGATTTTTTCGAGCTGTTCCTCGGAAATCCCGTGCCCCAAAAGATAAGAAAACAAATCCGGCAGATGGTCGATGCCGTTAAGCGTTTCGTGCACCGTACAGCCGTCAAAATCACAGCCGAACGCCAAAATATTTTCAGCACCATGGGAAAGAAAATGCGAAATATGCCGCAAAACCGCGTCCATACCAGTGTCGCCGTCGTTGCCGAGAAATTTGGCGCAAAGATTTAACCCGATTAATCCTTTGCGTGAAACCAGTGTGTCGATTTGGTCATCAGTAAGATTGCGCGCGCAGGCGTAAGGGTTATCGACAATTTGCGCATCGGAATGGCTCGCAACGAACGGCGCGTGAGTATTCGCGGCTACATCATAAAACCCGCGCTCATTTAAGTGGGAAACGTCGACTAAGATATGCATTTTTTGCATTTCCCGCACGACATCTTTCCCGAACGGCGTTAAACCACCTTTGTTTTCTGCAAAACAGCCGTTTCCGATTTCGTTGGAATCGTTCCACGTAAGCGTCATCAGCCGAACGCCGTCATCATAAAGCGCCTGCAGTTTTGAAAGATCGCCGCCCAAAACCGCGCCCCCTTCGACGGAAAGCAAAGCGGCTGTTTTCTTTTCGGAAAAAGCGGTTTTTAGGTCATCAGGTGTTTTCACCTGCATCATCCGGTCACGGTTTTTCTGCAATTCGGTCTGAAAGCAAGAAAACACGCGCTTATAATATGCCCAAGCCGCATCTTTTCGGTATTCGTCAGGAATCCAAACGGCAAACACCTGCCCGTAGTTTTCAAAACAGCTTGATTTTTCAAGGCTGATATGCAAATCATTTTGCAAAAGCGGTTTGTTTTGGTTGGCACATTCGCCGATTGTATCGCAATGAAAATCTAAATACTTCATTTTCCCTCACCGTCATATGCATTTCGGATATAGTGAATTTTGGCGACCTGCCAGTTTTTGGTAAACACCTCGGCAACGTCGAGCCGCGGCTGTTTTTTAGACGGGTTTTGCGCCAAATAGAGTTCTGCCGTAGTCAAAATACGCTGCCGCTTGCGTGCGTCCACCGCGTCGGCGGGTGCGTAGCGCATCCCCTCGCCTCTTGTCTTGACTTCGACAAAGCATATATACGTTTCGTCTTCGGCGATAATGTCAATTTCCCCGAAGCGGCAACGATAATTTGCCGTTAAAACGGTATAGCCGTGTTCTCGAAGATAACGCGCCACGGCGAGTTCGCCGCGTTTGCCGGTTTCTGCTTTGCCCATCTTAACCCTCTCCGATGATTTTCTTTAAAAAGGACCGTCTGTGCACCGGTGAAATCCCATATTGCGCAATTCGCTCATAGTGTAGTTTCGTGCCGTAGCCCTTATGTTTTTCAAACGCATATTGCGGGTACTGTTGTGCAAATTTCAGCATATAACGGTCACGGCTGACTTTCGCGAGCACTGACGCCGCCGCAATCGACATCGACTTTGCATCACCTTTTATAACGGTCACTTCGTCACACAAACCGATATGCGGCTTTTGGTTGCCGTCAATTAAAAGCAAATCCGGCGTAACGGATAGGTTTTCCACCGCGCGGCGCATCGCAAGAAAGGTCGCCTGCAAAATATTGATTTTGTCAATTTCTTCAGGCGTTGCAAAGCCGATACCGTAAGAGAGCGCCTGTTCTGTAATCACAGGGAACAGCGCTTCTCGTTTTTTCTCGGTGAGTTTTTTCGAGTCGTCAAGCCCCACAATTTCGGTTTGCGGGCGTAAAATAACAGCAGCGGCGCAAACAGGACCGGCGAGCGGGCCACGGCCCGCTTCATCCACCCCGCAAACGACGCTGCATCCGTTTTTTAGATATTCCGATTCAATACTGAAATCTACCATGCTTCCTCCAAGCGGTCCAACGTGATTTTACCGAGCTTTCCGGCGCGGTATTCGTCCAAAAGCATAACGGACGCCCGCGTTTCGTCAATTTCGCCGCCGCGGATAATCATGCCGCGTTTGCGCGCAATCAGCTCTAAAACTTCCCACGGCTGTAAATCTTCAAAGTCCGTAATTTTGTAGCGTTCACGAAGCCGGTCCGGGTATTCCGCTTGTAAAACTTCCAAAAGCCGCACGGCAAGCGTTTCAGAATCGACAACCGTGTCTTTTACAGACCCGATAAACGCAAGTTTGTCGCCGACTTTCGGGTCGTCAAATTTCGGCCACAATACGCCGGGCGTGTCCAAAAGCTCAATCCCGTTGCCGATTACAAACCAGCGGTTTTGACGCGTAACGCCGGCAATGTCGGCGACCTCAGCGCGGTTACGCCCCGCCATTCGGTTAATAAACGAAGATTTGCCGGTATTCGGAATACCGACAACCATAATGCGTAATGGCTTTCCCGCCATGCCGCGTGCTTCGTTTTTTTGAATTTTGTCGTGTAAAACTTCGCGCAAAAGCGGCACAAAGCGATTTAGCCCCTTGCCGGAACGGCAGTCCACCGCCAATACGGCGGCGCTTTGTTTCTGATAATAAGCAACCCAGCGTTTGGTTGCGTTTTCGTCGGCTACGTCGCATTTATTTAAAAGGACAATGCGCGGCTTGTCACCGATTAAAGAAGAAAGTTCCGGGTTGCGGCTGCTTTGCGGCACACGCGCGTCTAATACCTCAGTGACAGCGTCCACCTGCGGCAGGCATTCTTTGATAAGCCGCCGGGTTTTCGCCATATGGCCCGGGAACCACTGCACATTTTGTTTAATCGAATCCGCCATGTTATTTCTCCGCCGTGTCGGTCAGCAAATAATCATCGCCGACACGGTAAATTGCTTCGCCGACAATATAGCGGCAGTCAATAAGCCCGATATTGGTGTCTCGGCTGTCTGAAGAATGGTTGCGGTTGTCACCCATGACGAACACTTTTCCTTCGGGCACGGTCAACGGATAAATCATATTCCCCTGCACCTGCACGGTTTCGGCGATATAGGGTTCGTCTAACACCTTGCCGTCGACAATGACCTGGCGGTGCGACGCGTCAATCGTTATCGTCTGGCCGGCGGTGGCAATCACACGTTTAATCAAAACTTTGTCGTAGGCATTCGGTTGGGAAATCACGACAATGTCGCCGGGTTCTACGTTCCAGTCGCGCGCAGTGATAATGACCTTATCCCCGTTCGAGAGTGTGTGTTCCATAGAACTGCCGTCCACCGCGGAAATTTTAAATAAAAAGGTGAAGATGACGGCAACCGCTAAAATGGCCGTCATCAAAATTGAAGCAAAATCATAGAGATTTGCAAGTGTTTTACTTTGCATAGTTGTCTAACTTCCAATCGCCAAAAGGATAAAATCTGAATTCCGCCACGCCGAGAATATAGCGCGTATCAATAAAACCGACGGTTGTCGAACGGCTGTCGAGCGACTCGTTGCGGTTATCACCCATGACAAACACCTTGCCTTCGGGAACGGTAATTGGGAATGCCACATCGGACATACGGTGTGTAGCTTCATTGATATAGGGTTCGGAAAGGACTTCGCCGTTGACGGTAACCGTTCCTTCGACAAAGTCAATATCCACCGTGTCGCCGCCGACAGCAATCACACGTTTAATCAGCGGTTCATGCAGAGAATTCGGCTGTGTAATCACGACAATATCGCCGCGGTCAATACTTGTGTTAATCGCACGAACGGCAAGCCAGTCGCCGTTTTGCAGCGTCGGCACCATTGATTCGCCGCTGACACCGACAATTCGGAAGCAAAAGGTAAATACAATTAGAATCGTGATAAACGCAAAAATCAACGAGTCGAGCCACTCGTAAATAAACTTCCACGTTTTCGACGGTTTGCTCGCGGCAATTTCAAAATCAATATAAGGAATTTCAAATTGTTCGGTTTTTCTCAAACTACACACCTACCCTATTATGGCTATTTTACAACAAATATACGAAGATTGCAATAAAAACCGAAACACAATCTTTTTTCTTTTTATAAAGCAAAAACAGGAAGCGGCCGGCTTCCTGTTTGCAATCGGATTATTCTTTTACGATTTTGCTGTATCTTTGATAGGCCTCGTTCCAGGATTTGTATTCCGGATCGTTTCGATGATCTTCCAACGAAAACTGCTCTTTTAAATAGTTCCCGTAATAAGTCGTCGCTTTTTTGGCGCCGCTGTGGTTTAAATGGTCTCCGGCATCTCTTGTATCTTTGTTCCAATCGATTTGTAAATCTTCCAAAAGGTTCATATCTAAATACAAAATGTCGTGTTCATCCGCAAACGCCTGAACACTGTTGTGTCGCTTGTAATTCCAGTTTTTCGTGCTCGGCGTGCTGACAAAAATGAGTTGCGCACCGTTTTCCCGGCAAAGCGCATGAATTTTCTGCAGCTCCAACTGATTAATCATCGGAATTTCCGCTTTGTCCGAAGTATACCGCATATAATCTATATTTTTAGACGGAACGATTTTGGTATCATATTGATAGCCTTTATAATCATCCGTCCAAGTATAAGAAATTGCACTGCCGAAATCATTTACCGACAGGTTTTTCCAGCGATCATGGTAACGAAGAACCGAAAAATAATTTTGCCCTTTTGAAAGCAAATAACTGCCTATCCCGTATTCCCGAAAAATCGCATTTGTTTCCAAAACCACGACTTTCGGCTTTTGCGTTTCAAAGGTGAGTTTTACAAACCGGGTTGCATCATATAACGGTTGAAGCGGCGTTCCGCATACATAAGATGTAAACCCGTATTGCTTCCAAATTTGCATCGGAGAAAACGTGCAATAGCTTTCGCTGTCGCCGACGAAAAGTACATCAATCGTATTTTTCTTTTCACCTAAAATGCCGTTTGCCGACACCATATCCATTCCGAAAGCTTTTTGGTTGTTTTTCGGTGTAACCACGTAAGAACAGCCGAACAGCAAAAGAATCAAAATCAGAAAAAACGAAATACAGCGAAAAACGCCTTTCCACTTTACTTTCAAAGCCATTCTCCTTTCTTAAAAGTTCGCGTAGATGGGTTCCACGTGAATATAGCCCGCGCCGTATGCACCGAAAATCACAATTGAAAGAATCATTGCATAGCCGACAGCCCAGCGAACAGCCGTGTTTTTTTTAGAAAGTGCGTAACGTATGTTGACGCCGCGTTCCTGTAAAACACCGACTGCGAAAACAAGCAAAACCATAAGCAGCACGATGATAAAATCCTGTATATCCATTCCGAGTTTCAAAACGCTACCGTCTTTGAACGTTTCCAATGAAAAATTCGTGAAAATATTACGGAACATATATAGCCCTGCCCACAGACCGTGCGCACGGAAAAACAACTCACCGAAGCAAACAATTATCGTCGTTTTTACAACTTGCAAGCTGTGATACACTACGCTCTGCCGGTTAATATGCAATTTGTCCGTGCATGCTTTTATAGCCGGTTCCAGTATATTGGCCGCCAAAATGAACGCGAAATGATACATGCCGAAGAAAATGTATTTCCAGCCTGAGCCGTGCCAAAGGCCGTTACAAATCCACACGCAAAACAACGCAATCGCACCGGCTAAAAGCGGGCCGAAATGATTGCCGAGCCGTTTTCTTGCAGAAACCGTCAAGCACTTTAACGGTTTAGACATGGAAACAGGATAGAAAATATAATCTCTGAACCACGTACCGAGCGTAATGTGCCACCGGGTCCAAAAATCGGAAATTGATTTTGAGAAAAACGGCCGTTTGAAATTTTCCGGCAAGCAAATACCGAAGATTTCCGCGGTTCCCAGTACACAGTCCATTGTGCCCGAGAAATCCATATACAACTGACAAGTGTATAGCACCATTGCAAGCGCAGTAACGCCGCCGTCATGTTGGTCAAACTCCGAAAAAACCGTTTGAATAAAAATGTTTAGTCGGTCAGCGACAATTACCTTTTTCATAAGGCCGTACAAAATGCGTTGGCAACCGGAAATCAGATTAGAAAATTCAATCGAATTACCCGCCCAAAGCTGGGCAGCAGTTTGGTTATAGCGGCAAATCGGGCCTTCCATAATCTGCGGAAAAAAGCTTAAAAACAAAGCCAGTCGAAAGAAATTTTTGTCTGCGCGGACAGTGCCGCGATAAACGTCAAACAGATAGGAAGCTGCCTGGAGGGTGTAAAATGAAATACCGATCGGCAGTAAAAACTCAGGGACCGGCACGGTAAACGGTGCGTTGAAAAAAGTCAAAACATGGTTAAAGTTGGTGCTGAAAAATTCGGCATATTTGAGAACCAAAAGCACCAAAATCTGGGAAAGCACCGCAACTGTTACAATTTGGCGAAGCTTTTTTTGGTATTTTGCTTTAATGGATTTTTTAGCCTGTTTTTCTGCCTCGGAAAGTAAACGGTCACGTTCATTTTGCACGATAGACATCCACAGCCCGAAATAGTGAATCGAACAAGTGGAAAACACAAGGAACAGCAAAAGCTTTCCGCTCACAGACCAAAAAAATAAATAACTTGCCCCTAAAAGTACTTTCCAACGGTGTTTTTGCGGCAAAATTTGATAAAGCAAAGTAACCGCAGGTAAAAACACCAAAAGATACAAAAGAGAAAAATAGGATGTCATATCATCCCTCCTCCTGCAAGCGGACAATCATTGCCCAGATGTCCTCTGCGGAGTTGAAGTTTGCCGGAATAATCTCAACGGTCGGAATCACAATGTCAAATTCATCTTCCAGTTCCGCCACAAGGGACAGAATGGACAAAGAATCCAGGTAATGCCCGTCCACAAGATTGTGACAAGTGGTAAAATCCACCTCGGGTTGCAGTTCTTCTAAAATTTCATACAGTTTTTCCATTTTCATTTTCCTCACTTTCATAATTTGGCATATTGATTAAGTTGGTTTCAAGGGCTTTGCGAACAAGCAAAGGTTCGCCGTCTTTTAACAGGACAACCGACGGAAGCGCGCGGCTTAAAAACAGGGAAATACCTTCGGTCATGCAGTAAGCGCCGGTATTTTCAAACGCAAACAGGTCGCCCGGCTGCAAGGTGCGCACGGGAAGTTGTTTCACGAGAATATCGTTAATGGTGCAAAGCGAGCCGCACAGATTCCAGTTTTGCAGTTCTCCGTCCTCGCGCTCCAGCAAAAGTTTAAAGTGCGGGATTTTCATTGCCATAGTTTGACCGTAGTAGACCAAATGGTGAATGCCGCCGTCTAAAATGGCGTAATTTTCGCGTTTGTTTCGTTTCACGTCCACTACGCGGGTCAAATAGGTGCCGCACGACGCGGCAATGCTTCTGCCGAGTTCCAGCGTAATTTGCGCTTTAAACTGCATATCGTTTAAAAGCGTCGAAAAGCCTTTTAAAAATTCCGTTTCATCGTAGTTTTCCGCTAAGAAATACGCGACGGGAAGTCCCGGGCCGAATTCAAGCTCTTCGGCGGTAAAGCCATATTCGTTTTGAAGTTTCAAAAGGAACTCGTCCAAATAATTCAGCTCCCGCGTTAAGCGTTTGAGCGATTGCTTTTGCGTACCGGAAAAATACTGAATTCCTTTGAAATCCAATTCTGGTGCGTTTTGATATGTTTTGATAATCGAGAAAATCTCGTCTTCGTTTAACCCGAACTGGTTTCCGCTTGTCAGCCGAAGCAAAATCGGAAGCCGTACGCCGTATTTTTGCGCCAAAGTGTAAAGCAAATGAAACTGCGCCATAGATTCCACAGTATAGACACCGACGTCTTGTTTTTTGGAAACTAAGTCTTCGATAAATGCAGGTGTTTTGTTGACGCCGGAAATCACCATTTTTTGTGCGGGGACGGAAAGTCTTTCACAGATTTCCGCTTCGCCGGGCGAGCAAAGTTCCAGGCGGTCGATAACTTGGACGAGCTCGCGAATGATAAACGTATTTGCTTTGACAGCGAAACAAAGGTTTACGCCTTGCGGCAGCGCATTTCGCAACGCAGCAACACGGGCTTTTAAAACGGATATATCAAAAACATACAGCGGCGTTTCAAACTGATTTGTCAGTTTTTCGATTTGCTGATTGGTCATTTCATTTACCTCCTATCTCCTGTTTCAAGGCTTTTCTGTCGGTTTTCCCATTTTTGGTAAGCGGGAAAGCCTCTTTTTGCACAAGCTTTCCGGGAATCATAAATACCGGAAGATGTGCTTTGAGTTCCAGATGCAGCGCTTTTCGCTCCGCATTGCCGATATAAAACCCATACAACGCACCTTTTTCTTCGTCGAACACACAACAGGCACGTTCTACACCGGAAGCTTCTGACATGGCTTTTTCTATTTCTTCCAATTCTATTCGATGCCCTTTATATTTGATTTGAAAATCCTTGCGGCCGGAAAAATAGAGATTGCCGTTTTCATCATATTTCCCGAGGTCTCCGGTTCGGTAGATGCGGTCAAAATATCGGTTGTGTAGTGGGTTTTGTGTGAATTTTTCAGATGACTGCGCCCACGCGTTGTAATAACCGAGTCCGACAGCGGTTCCGCCGACGCAGATTTCGCCGGGTTTGCCCGCTTCGCAAATCAAGCGGTCCGCTTCGTCAAGCAAAAACACTCGTTCATTTTTAAATGCTTTGCCGATAGGTATGCCGTCGGCATATGCTTTACCGCGCTCCACACGATGATATGTACAGTTACAGGTAATTTCCGTCGGCCCGTAAACATTGATAAATTCTGCATGCGGCAAATGCTCCATCCAGGTTTTCAAATGTTTGAGCGGCATCACTTCCCCGCTGAAAAGCACCTTGTTGACAGATTGCGGTGTTCTGTAATCCAACCCGTGAAATGTGCTGATTAAGCAAAGCGCCGAAACCGCCCAAATCATCGTTGTGATTTCATGTTCGCAAATGAAATCTAAAAGCTTTGCGGGAGACGAAAACAGATGTTTCGGTATAAGCACAAGATCGGCGCCGGTTTTTATCGCGGAATATATATCTTTCACAGAGACGTCAAAGTCCAACGGCGCCTGATTGCCGATTACGTCTTTTTGCGTTATGGAAAATTCTTCTGTAAAAACATCAATAAAGTCTAAAACGCTTTTGTGGCTGATGACAACGCCTTTCGGTGTGCCGGTTGAACCGGAAGTAAAGTTTATATACAAAGGCGAAGTATCTATGTGCTGTGCACGAATTTCTTGTAAACGCTTAGGCGCAGATTCAGCCTGTTGCAGATCATGTATTAAAAGAACTTTGTCTTTTTCAAAAATCGTTAAAGCAAGTGCTTGATGGGTTTCATCGGTTATGACAAAGGGGGCTTGCAGCACCGACTGCATTTGAGAAAGTCTTTCTTTCGGCAGTTCCGGGTTAAACAGCGTGTAAAATCCGCCGGCATATAAAATCCCGAAAAATGCAGATAAAGCATCTACGCTTTTTTCAAGCAGCACGGCCACCGGCTGATTGAGAATATTCTTATCTGAAAGTCCCGAGCCCACCTTTCGGCTGATCTGTAATAATTGCGGATAGGTCATCTCTTGAAATTCGTCCATGACTTTTCCGGGCTCGGCAGTTTGGGCTGTTTTTTCCAAATACTCTAACACATGCATAAACATTCGCACTTCCTTCTTTTTGTTTTACAAACATGTTTTACCACGGCCGTATTTATTTTGACTTCACCGAATCTTAAGGTTTCTAAAGAAAAAGAGATGCCGAAAAAACGACATCTCTTTTTTTAATCTTTTCCGTTTTTCAAAGCAGCGGCAACCGGATTTCAAATTCCGTGCTCCAACCGTTTTCGGGCGGATTGACAAGTCGGATTGTCCCGTTGTGCAGTTCAACTATTTTTTGCGTAATGCCCATACCGAGCCCGGTGCCGCTGCCGGAAGTGCGCGCACTGTTGCCGGTAACAAACGGTTCAAACACGGTTTCGCGGATTTCTTCGGAAATCCCGCATCCGTTATCTGCCACCAAAAGGCGAAGCTTTGTTTTCTCGCTTTGCAGCAAGAAATAAATCGTCGTTCCCTGTTCATTGTGCTTCATGGTGTTTTCTGTGAGATTATCGAACACGCGCCGCATTAAATTCGGGTCAATTTTTGTAAATATGACCTCTTCGGGAATTTCCGGTTCCAGAGAAAAACCGCGCATTTGAAATTCATCATATTTTTCGCTTAAATAGGTCCGGCAAAATTCCGAAAAATCCACTTCCTGTGTATGCAAAGTATATTCCGGGTGCTCTAACTTTGTATAAGCGAACAGCGTGTCCATCATCTCGGCGCTTTCCTCCGCTTTGTGATAAATGGCCTGTAAATACGGTTTTTCTTTTTCCGGCTGCACAATACCGTCTAAAAAAGCTTTGGCGTAGCCTTGAATCACCGTAAGCGGGGTTTTCAAGTCATGGGAGACATTCGCAATCATACGGTATTTTTCTTCCACTTCGTGGTCTTTTTCACGCCGGGTTCGTTCCAGTTTATCCAAAAGGCTTTCAAAGCTTTGGATGACCGGCTTAAATTCTCGCGGAATTTTGGAAAGCGGAATGTTGATTCGCTCTCCTTTTGCATAAGATGCAATCGCCTTTTCAAACGGAACCGCCGAACGACGAATATTACGGCTGAACAAAACAGACTGAACAACCACAACCAAAAGCAACAGCGGCAGGAAAATCCACCAAAGCATATCCGTTTCACGCAAAAGCTTTCCGTAAGCCATGGTCGTTACCCGCGGCGAAACAAAAATTAAAAGCCTTTGCTCGCCGTCATTTGTAAAATACGTGTACTTTTCAATATTTTTCTTTTCTTTATATCCGCCGCGAATCAAAGTAATTTCCTGATCGGTCAGCGCCTTCTTTTCCGGGAAAAGGCCGCCGGCTATGATTTGATAATTTTCGTCCATCGTGCAGTAATTCGCAACATACCACTCGCCGTCCTCCGCATTATAAACATTGAGCAAAATGTTATAGCGGACTTCGCCCTCAGGCGTCACGCTTTGAAAAAACTGATAATATTTGTTGTTGTCGGCATCCGGAATCAGCTGTAAATCTGTCTTTTTAAGAAAATCCTGTAATTCCGTATTGGTAGAATAAAGCGGCTGATTTTCTTCATTAAACACAATGTAATCACAGTTTTTGAATTTCAAATACGGGACCGCTGCAAAATCGTCAGACCGAAGCGCCTCGTCATATTTCAGCAGGCTGTCTAACGTCGGGAAAGAGTTTGCAAGCTTTGCTTTGACCGCTACGCTGAACAACATATATAAGCCGAGCACCACAAAAGAGTAAATCACAAAATAAAAAATACAGGTTTTTACAAAGCTTTTGGAACGTGTTTTAAACTTTTTCAATTTTATACCCCAATCCCCTGACGGTTTTAATATATTTCGGCTCGGACGGGTTGTCTTCCACCTTGGAACGGATATTGGAAATGTGCACCATCATCGTATTATCGTCGCTTTCGTAAAAATCGCCGTTGATACACGAGTACAGTTGTGCTTTTGTAAAAATGCGCTCCGGGCTTTGCATCAGCTTCGCTATGATTTTTAATTCCGTGGAGGTCAGCGGCACAAGTATTCCGCGTTTTCGAAGCACGAACTTTTGCAAATCAAGTTCCAGCTCACCGACGGTCAGTTTTTCCGGCTCTTTTTCGACGGACTGCGCGCCCAATTCATAATACCGCCGTAATATGGCTTTGATATAGGCTACAATTTCCAACGGATTAAACGGTTTGGTAAGATAAGCATCCGCACCGATATTCAATCCTAAAATTTTATCGTTATCCATGTTTTTAGCAGACACAATAATAATCGGCATGTTGCTAAAGGTTCGAATATTTTTGATTAAGTCGTAACCGTTCATTTTCGGCATCATAATATCAACGAGCGCAATCGAAATCTTTTGCGTTTTGGCAATTTCCAGCGCATCTTCACCGTTCTCCGCTGTGAAAACCGAAAATCCGTCACTGTTCAAATATAAGGTGAGAAGTTCCACAATGTCGCGGTCATCTTCTGCAATCAAAACTTTGTAATCCATCGTTTCACCCCGCAATTTATTTTTAGGGAATGTTCGTATTATAAAGGGTTCATATAAAAAATTTCTTAATTTTACCTTAAGATTTTCTAAAAATAATAAAAGCCGGTTTTGAAACCGGCTTTTCAAAAGCTATGTAAATTATTTTATTGCTGCGGCGGATAAGCATAATATTGAAGCATTCCCTCAATTTGATGAACAGCATTTTTCATTGCACCTTTCACAGCGCAACCGATAAAGCCGGTCATGCCAATCTCCCCGACAAAAACACCCGGTAAAATTGCATATTTCAGCCACGCTTCTACCTGAACGGTTTGCGCGTAAAAGGAAACTTTCACAAATGTCGGCGCAGTAAGGGCGCCGATTCCCTTTTGAAATACATTTTCATTTTGATATTGGACATATGTGAACCCGCTTGCCGTGAGAATCTGATAAATCTGGTTGAATGCCGTTTGCGGATCTCCGTAAAACGGTAAAACATTACAATATCTCGCCATCAAAACAACCCCTTTTCATTTTTTCATTATATCATGCGTATATTAAAAAATCTATACACAAAACACACAAGAAAAGACCCCTCTAAAATGCAAAAAACATTTTAGAGGGGTTTTGTGGCGCGCTCGACTGGATTCGAACCAGCGGCCTTTGGAGTCGGAGTCCAACGCTCTATCCAGCTGAGCTACGAGCGCAAATATTCCAAAGCCCGCAAAAACGGGCTTTGTTTTTAAACATTGAAGCGGAACAAAACAATGTCGCCGTCCTGCATAACATAATCTTTGCCTTCAGAACGGATTTTGCCTTTTTCCTTTGCGACCTGCATATTTCCGCAAGCCATCAGCTCATCAAACGAAATCACTTCGGCGCGAATAAAACCGCGCTCAAAGTCGCTGTGAATTTTTCCGGCGGCCTGCGGAGCTTTTGTGCCTTTTTTAATCGTCCACGCACGCACTTCCGGCTCACCGGCGGTCAAATAAGAAATAAGACCGAGCAAGTGGTAAGAATGCTGAATCAGCAAATCCAGTCCGCCCTGCGCAATTCCGAGGTCGGACAAAAACATTGCCTTTTCTTCTTTGGAAAGAGAAGCGATTTCCGCTTCCAGTTCCGCACAAATCGGCAAAACCTCGGCGCCTTCAGCGGCGGCAATTTCACAAACGGTTTTATACCGCTCATTTTGCTCAATCGAGTTTGCAAAATCTTCTTCGCTCATGTTGCAAGCATAAATCACGGGCTTTGAGGAAAGAAGCGCAACCGATTGCAGAATTTCCCGCTCTTCGTCGTCCATTTCCACCGCACGCGCATTCACGCCGTTTTGCAACTCTTCGCGCAAGCGCTCTAAAAAGTCAACTTCTTTTTGCAGGCTCTTATCGCCTTTCATCGCTTTTCTGCTGCGGTCAAGTCGGCGGTCGAGCAGTTCGACATCCGATAAAATCAATTCCAAATTGATGGTTTCAATATCGCGTCGCGGATCAACACTCCCCTCGACGTGAATAATATCGTCATTGTCAAAGCAACGAACCACGTGGATAATCGCGTCAACTTCACGGATATGGGACAAAAATTTATTGCCGAGCCCCTCGCCTTTGGAAGCGCCTTTGACAAGGCCGGCGATATCCACAAACTCAATCGTTGCGGGCGTAATTTTCTGGGGGTGATACATTTCTGCGAGCTTATCCAAACGATAGTCCGGAACGGCCACAACACCGACGTTCGGTTCAATGGTACAAAACGCATAATTCGCGGACTGTGCACCCGCGTTGGTGATTGCGTTAAACAATGTACTTTTGCCGACATTCGGCAAACCGACGATTCCTAATTTCATTTCATTCATTCCTTCGTTTTGGTCAGCGCAAAATATTATACACTATTAAAATCCGATTTTCAACCTTATTTTTTAGCGGCAAACGCTCCTCGCGTTGTGTTATCGGCCATCAGTTTTTCCATTGCAGCGCTTACCTGTTCATAAGGCGCGCCTAAAACCAAAACGACAAATTCACCGTTGGATTCCAGAAAATATAAGTCATCCGTCAGGCGCTCACTGTTGTTTAAAGAATTCTGCGCCGAAACAAAAGCTTTAACACGGTCACCCACCGCGCGAGAAACCAAATTGTGTTCACTTTCGTCAGCGCACTGAAACACAGCGATTTCCTGTAAAGCGGAATCCGCGTGACTGGTGTAAACCGCCGCTGCCTGCAAAAGTTCAGAAGGCAAAGCATAATAATTTCCGGTTTGCTGCGCAGCTAAAAGCGTCATATCGGAAAAGCCGAGTGAGTCCATAAGCGCGCCGGCAAATTCTTGCGCCGAAGTGACCGAGTAAACTTGCTCGGCAAGTACTTTCTTTCCGGTCTGTTGGCGGATATAGTTCACCCCGAAAGTCCCTGCAAGACCCATCAATATAAGGAACAGCAAAAGAAAAACTACCGTTCTTTTATTGAAAACGATTCGTCTGCGATCCATAAGCGCCTCCGAAAGGGAAAGTTACTTGCTTTTTTGTATTTCTTCGTTTTGCGGAGTTTCAGCTTCCGCTTCTTCGGCATCGTCTTTATAAGCTTCCGGCAATTTACCGCGCTCCGCTTTAAAGGTCTTCCAAAGGGATTGCGCCGTTTTGCGGAATTCAAGGACAATATCGCCGTCAGAGCCGACATAGGTGCCGCGTTTTATCTGGCCGCGGTAAGCAAGTTCCTTAAGCCCGAGCATCGCAAGCCCGCCGATAAACGCACCCGCCAAAATGATAAAGAACAGCGGAATGCGGCACGAAAGCCATTCGCCGGAGCGAAGCGGCAGCGTAAAGGAAATGTATATTTCACCGCGTTGGAACATTTCGGTAAAGGTTTCGCCGTTGCCGTATTTCGGAAGCTCCGTAAGATAGGCATTATTCACAATCCCGCAAAGCGCCGTAATCAGTCCGGTTGCCGCAGACCCCACCATGAGCCCGGGAATTACCGTCAGGGGGCTTCTGTAAGCATACGGCATGGAAAACGCGACCGTCAACTTAATGTTTTCGAAGAATGCGTTAATCGGACCGCTGACAGAAAGGTTAAAGTCGTCGGTATCCGGTTTTCCGCCTTTCTTGGTAATTTTGCTTAACAAAACGGTCATCAGCGGCACCCAGCCGACCGTGACAAAGCAAGCGCCGTAAATGGTCATCAACTGTGCATTGCCGGCCGCAAGTGCTGTAATCGCTACACCGAACGCAGCCATAGAAATCGGCCCGATAATATCAAAGCCGACAAAAAGACCCATAACAACGCCGCAAAGTGCAAGGCTGGTTCCCGAAAGCTGTGTCAGCGGCGCTATCAGCGCTTCACCGATTGCATTAAACGGAAGCTCAATGCCGTATTTAATCAGAAGGAAAGTCAGTGCTGCGGAAACAACCGGCATAATCAAAACCAGTACAATCAAATCCACCTGTTCCAAAATCCCGACGCCGGTCAAAGTATCGGGAATCTTTTTGCCGTTTGCACGGCTTTTTGCAAATTTCACATCCAGCTTTCCGCCGAGATACACTTTCGCGTTGTTCCAGGCGATAAAGAGATATTTTATCAGGAACGACAGGAAAATCGCCATAATGAAATAACCCATATAGCCGATATTGACCCCGCCGCCGTTTTCCAAAGGCGTCGCGAAATAACTTTTATACATATCGATGCCGGCGACCGGGTTTCCGGAAAAATGCGCAAAGTAAATGCTCAGCGCAAAAGCCGGTGCGACCGCCGGAATCCCGGCGATAAGGTAGGAAAGCACAACCGCCATCACAACAAAAAAGAAGTCGGTCGCCCAAAACAAAATGAACCACAAAATATTTTCGTTTTGCGGCTCCGTTGCGCCGAGAATGTGCTGCACCCCCAAAATGTTTTGCACCACAAAAAAGAACCCTGCGCCGAGCGCGCCGAACAACTGCACAATGAACATGATGGAAGTTGCACGGTTCACATTTTTCCGAAGTCCGATGATTTCCTTTTTGAACATAACTTTCCCCCAAAAGTTTTTATTTTTGATATTAGCATATTTTTTATTTACATGCAATGTTTTACAGAAAAAAATGAAAAAATATACAGTTGTTTTGTTGTTTTTCAAAATTTTCTATGATAGAATAATTTTAGTTTAAATTTGGAGGCGTTTCCGCTTGAAAAAGAGGACTAAAAAAATTCTGATTGGCGCAAGTTTAGCGCTTTGTGCGGTAATTGCGGGAAGCGCTCTGCTTCCGAGCACGGTGGCTGACTATCGAATGGATAAGCAAGCCGACGCCTATGTGCAGGCACAAGTGGAAGCGGCTAGTCTTTCAGCGAACAGCAGTACGGCGCTCGACCGCATTGTTCTCGGTGACGCGAACGTAGACGGCACGCTCAGTCTTGTCGATGTGCGCACGGCGCTTCGCGGCTGTAGCGGGATTGACGCTTGCAGTGAACGCCAGCTGATGAATACGGACTTTGACCGCGACGGGGCGGTCTCTTTAAAAGAAGTACGCATGATTTTAATGGGCGCTGCCGATTTAGAGGATTTAAAAGCCTCGGTTTTTGGCATTTCGGGAAATTCCGTAACAACGGACAAAGCGCAAATTGTCGCCTATTGTAATTTGGCTGCGACCAACGTCAAACTGGCGAGAACCGGTCTTACCGTTGACCACGCTTACTACACTAAATTTGCCGGCGGTGTGGAAAACCCTTACGGTATTTTTGAATTCAGTAAGCGCAACGCGTTTAATAACAACGCAGATTTGAACACACTGAAAAACGACACCAACGAATATACGGACACCGTGCCTCGTGTGACGATTGCCCCCGGCGAGACCCTTGTAAACAGCTTCCCGACTTACGGCGCCGTTTACAGCACGATTCCTGCCGATTTGGTAACGAACGCCAACCTCACAAACAACGGCGACGGGACTTACACAGCGATGCTCACTTTTGCAGGTGAAAGCTATACGCTTCCTACGACTTTAGACGAAACTTCGCTTGGCCGCGTATTCCCGATGCTGCTCACCAAGTCGCAATACCGCGAACAACTGAACAGCACGGACTGCGCGCAGTATATCGACTATATTACCGGCGTTTCCTGCGCTTACAGCGACTGCACGATAACTTTTAAGATTGATGCTTCAACTGACACGGTTTTCTCGGCAGTTTATTCGATGCCCTATAAACTTACGAACACTATGGAAATTGACGGCGACGCGGTAACACTCGACACCGACATTCGCGACATTGTCACATACACAGTCGGCTGACAAAAAACAAACAGAAAAAGCACCCCGATTTTGGGGTGCTTCTTTTTTGCTTTTATTCTCCGCGCTGTTCCATGAGATATTCGTCAAAGCGAATCTGCTTATCATAAAACCGGCCGGGTGTCACGTCAATCAAACGGTCGGCAACGGTTTCCACAAACTGATGGTCGTGAGAAGTGAACAAAATGGTTTCCGGATAACGAATCAGCGCATCGTTTAAAGACGCAATCGATTCCAAATCCAAGTGGTTGGTCGGTTCGTCAAGCAACAGAACGTTCGCGCCGGAAAGCATCATCTTGCAAAGCATACAGCGGACGCGTTCGCCGCCGGAAAGGACTTTTGCTTTTTTTGTCGGCTCTTCGCCGGAAAACAGCATTCTTCCGAGCCAACTGCGGATATCGGATTCATAAATCAAATCAGAATACGCGCGAATCCAGTCGAGCAAATCATAGTCACACTTGTCAAAATAGGGACCATTGTCGGTCGGCAAATAGGAAACGGAGGTCGTCACGCCCCATTTAAAGCTCCCCTCGTCCGGCTCTAATTCACCGGCAAGGATTTTAAACAAGGTTGTTTTTGCCAAAGCGTCGGTACCAATCAAAGCGACTTTTTCCCGCGGGCGAATGGTGAAAGAAACATTATCGAGCACCTTTTTTCCACCGATGGATTTTGTTAAGCCGCTGACCGTCAAAACCTCGTTGCCGACTTTGCGGTTCGGTTTGAAATCGACATAAGGAAAACGCCTGGAAGAAACCGGCATTTCTTCGACTTTAATATTTTCCAACAGCTTTTTGCGGCTGGTCGCCTGTTTGGATTTCGAGGCATTCGCGCTGAAACGGCGGATAAATTCCTGCAATTCTTTGATTTTGGCTTCCGCTTTTTTGTTTTGGTCGCGCAGCTGGCGCTGTGCCATTTGCGTAAATTCATACCAAAAATCATAGTTGCCGACAAACATGGTGATTTTACCGTAATCAATATCGACCGTATGGGTGCAGACTTTGTTTAAAAAGTGGCGGTCGTGGGAAATAACAATGACCGTGCTGTCCAAATCCAACAGAAAATCTTCGAGCCAAGCAATCGCGTCCAAATCCAGATGGTTGGTCGGCTCGTCCATCAGCAAAATATCGGGATTGCCGAACAACGCCTGCGCCAAAAGCACTTTTACCTTATTTTCACCGGTCAGCTCCGCCATCGGCGCATAGTGCAGCTCATTCGGAACACCGAGACCGTTGAGCAGGATTTCAGCATCGCTTTCCGCGCTCCAGCCGTCCATTTCGCTGAACTCTTCCTCCAACTCGCAAAGGCGCATGCCTTCTTCTTCGGTCATTTCTTCTTTGGAATACAGAACATCTTTCTCATCAATAATTTCGCAAAGTCTGGGGTTGCCGAGCAGCACCGTGCGCATAACGTCAAAATCATCAAACGCAAAGTGGTCCTGGCGCAAAACGGACATGCGTTCGTTCGGGTCCCGGCGTACTTCCCCTTTATTGGGTTCAATCGCGCCGGCCAAAATCTTCATAAAGGTGGATTTTCCGGCACCGTTTGCGCCGATAAGCCCGTAACAGTTACCGCTTGTGAATTTTAAGTCTACATGTTCAAAAAGAACACGGCCGCCGTATTGCAAGCCGACATTTACCGTTTCTAACATAGTTTCTCCTTTAAAAAAGCCACCGAAACGGTGGCTTTGTGGTTTTATTCTTCTGTTTTGGGTGCATGGGACACATCCTCGTTCGCCGATTTGTCCGCAGCGGTATTCTTCTCCGCATCGTTATCATACAAGTACTGTTCCGCATCGTTTTCCCCGTCGGAGGTAAAGAAATCAAATTCATCCCCCGTTTTGAAAGCCTCGGTACTGTCGGAAGCTTTCAGGAAAACGGTAAGCGTCTGGAAAATAAGCTTAATGTCACGCCAAATGCTGTAATGCTCAATATACATCAGGTCCATGACCAGCTTGTCTTTCGGGGAAGTATTGTATTTCCCGGCAATCTGTGCAAAGCCCGTCAAACCGGCTTTCACGCGAAGACGATAGCTGAATTCCGGGAGCGCCTTGGTGTACTGGTCCACATTTTCAATCATTTCCGGGCGCGGCCCGACAACGCTCATTTCACCTTTGAAAATATTGATAATCTGCGGCAGTTCGTCGATACGGAATTTACGCAGATATTTGCCGACTTTTGTGATACGGTCGTCATCGGAGGTCACGGAACGGTTCACAGAACCTGCCTCTTTCATCGTGCGGAATTTATAGACTTCGAAAATTTCGCCACCCTTGGTTGCGCGCTTTTGTTTAAAGAAGACCTTACCGCCGTCTTCCGCCTTAATGGCAATGGCGCAAATAAGCATTACAGGGCTTGACACAATCAAACCGAGTGTAGAAATCACCAAATCCATGGCGCGTTTCATAATCGTCTGTTCAAAGGTCAAATCCTGCACATGGGAATCGACCAGCGGCTTGTCGTCCAAAATCGAGGTGCGCCCGCGCAACGACACAACATCGCACATTTCAAAATTATAGTAAATATTCTTGTTTTTCGCGTAGCAGTATTCCACAAGCATGGTGCGGGTGGACATCGGCACATCATAAAGGAAAACCGTATCGCAGCGATTGATAATATCAAACAGCTTATCATCGGTATATAAAATCATATCGGTGATTTGATACTGCTTTTTGTATTTGCGGATTTTGGGGACAATGTTGTTTAACGAATATTTTGAAGAAGTAATCACGCAGCATTTTTCAGGCGAATTGATTGCGAAATACACATAATTGCCGAAATAGGCAAAAAACACAATGACCACGAATTGCAGCAGCATAACCAAAAGCAAAAGCTCCGGGTTCTCATATTTAAAAGTCTGGTTATTTGCCGCGTTTGTATTCATAATGCAAAGCTGCAAATGCGTAATGACATCCGTAATCAATGTCGAAAGGGTCATGGAGTGAATAATCGGCTTGCTTTTATAAACGCCGATATTATAACCGCCGTAAATAGCCATCATCGCAATGCCGAGCACCACAAAGGTAAGCATTGTGATTGCAGCGGTTCTGGACGGCCGCAAAAGCCAGGCATTTTGATTGCCGAAAATCAGGAAGAAAATGCCGAACAGAATCACAAACAAAGTCAGCTTTAAAAGCATAACAATGGTTTTCTGAAATTTTTTCAAAATCCTCATAATATTCCTCAAATGTCGGTTGAAAGCAACCGAATATCTTATTTTACAGCAGAACCCTGTTCATATTTGGCTATATACTACGCTATTTTTCCTTTTTTGTCAATATAGCCGCCCTTACACCCCGGCAAGCTCAGCCAGCCAGTCAATGCAAGCTGTAAGACCTTCTGCCGTTGCAGGGAACGATTCTTCGTGCGTCGGCTCGGCCAATTCATAGCAGACATCCTTTTCCCAAACACAGCACGAAAGCTTATCGTCGACATGTGCGATTCGGTAACGGAAGTCTCCCCGGCAACTTCCGACAAACGGGTTGCCGGACAAAAAATAAGAAAGTGCAGGTATATCGAGTTTCTTTTCCAAAATAATCCCTCTTTTAAAATCTTTCACAACTCAAAATTACAAAAATCATATATCGAAACCCATGAAAAATCAAGTCTTTTTCCTTTTTTCACTATACACAAGCACCTGTATATGTTTATTATATATATTATTTTCTTAATTTTCCATTAATTTTTATGAAAATAGTTGAAATAAATCGTTTTACATGTATACTTAAAGCTACATAAGTCTGAATTTAGCGGCGTACAAACAACCCCCGCAACATGAAAGGAAGTGGCAGCAAACACATGAAAAAAGCACTCAAAGTTATCGTTATTATTTTGCTCGTCGTTGTGGTCTTGTTCGGCGGGCTTGTGGCTTTTTTAAGCATCAAAGAATATAAACCGGCCGACAAAGAACAAATCACCGTTCAAAACGCCGCCGAAAACAAGTCCTTTTCCGGCGAGACCGTTAAGGTGTTGAGCTTTAACACCGGCTACGCCGGGCTTGGTGACAATGCGGATTTCTTTATGGACGGCGGTAAGGCAGTTAAGTCAACCGACGAAGCACGCATGCGCGAAAATATGGACGAGATTGCCGCGATTATCGCAGAAAGCAACGCGGACTTTACGCTCTTACAGGAAGTCGACGAGAATTCCTCCCGCACTTACAGTGTAAACCAAGTGGAAAGCTATATACAAAAAACGGGACAGTCCGGTGCTTTTGCGCTGAACTATTCCTGCCCGTTTGTGCCGTACCCCCTGCCGCCGATCGGCAAAATTCATTCCGGTATTCTGACATTAACCGGCTACTCGGTCAATTCAGCCGAACGCCTAAGCCTCCCCTGCCCGTTCTCGTGGCCGGTTTCCACGGCAAACCTCAAGCGTTGCATGCTGGTCACACGCGTGCCGATTGAGGGAAGTGACAAAGAACTGGTGCTCGTCAATCTCCATTTAGAAGCATATGACGACGGTGAAGGGAAAGCCGCGCAGACCGAAGCACTGTTTACAACGCTTTTAGAAGAATACAACAAAGGAAACTACGTGATAGCCGGCGGCGACTTTAACCAAACTTTCCCCGGCGGCTTGGAATCTTTTCCGACATTGGACAGCACCACGTGGGTGCCCGGCACGCTCGGCAAAGAGTTTTTGCCGGACGGCGGTTGGCGGTTTTCTTACGACGTCTCCGAGCCCACCTGTCGGCTTTTAAATCAGCCGTATGACCCCAACAGCGATTTAACGCAGCATTATGTGATAGACGGCTTTATCCTCTCCCCGAACGTGGAAGAGGTCAGTGTAAAGACCGTCAACTATGATTTCCACGCCGCGGACCATAACCCGGTGTTATTGGAAGCAAAGCTTAAATAAACCTGTAAAGTGAAAATAAAGCGGTCCGGCGAAAGCCGGGCCGCTTTTCGTGTAAAGGCAAGTTCCCTGCGTGGGTAAAAAGAAGAAGCTCCGAACAGCTTCGGAGCTTCACAGTCACAAGTTTAAGGGGGATTTACAGGACATAGATAACAACATCGCGTGAACCCCACTGGTAGCACTCAGACGTTGTGTTCATAAACAAATCCACTGTAAATTTGCCTTTTTTGACAAACCCGCCGGTATCCGCCGCAATGGCGTAGCCGTAAACAATCCCATCGGTGGAAACAATCCAAAGTTCCGTGCCGTAAGGAATCTGTTTCGGGTTGACCGCAATATAGCCGGGTTTTACCGTGCGGCCGCTGGCGGTCTTGGAACCGGGAGAAGCCGTATAAGCGGCAGCTTTACCGGTAATAATCTTGGAATACTGTGTCGGTGCGCCGTTGACAATCTTTAAATCCTTCGGCGCAGTCAGTTCGGAAATCGGCGTGCCGCCGTTTTTCAGCTTTGCAATGGTGATGCGCTGTTTGGTGCCCACCGTTGTAATTTGCGGCGTTGCTTCTTCGAGAACAGTTTCGGAAATCGCGTCAGAAGAAGCAACCTTGCCGTCGACAATTTTGTCGCGGTAGGTAACGGTTTTGGAGCCGTCCGCGCCTTTCTGGGTCACCTTGCTCTCACCGGAGAACATGGAGGCGGATTTCACAGTTTTCTTGGTGAAATGAATGGTTTCCGTAACGGTTCTTTCGCTGTATTCTACGCGGTAAACCGTAATCGCCATGTTATCGCTCAGCGCGGTTTCCGAAGTCGGGCTGACTTCGTCGTCCGAATCCATCGTAATACCGGCTTGCGTGAGCGCATCGGCAACGGTGCCTTCCCCGATTAAAATATTCTGGGTTGCGCCGTCCGCGGTGACGGAAACATGATATGCATTGGTCAGTTTGACGGTCAAACCGTCATAAAGTACGCTATCTTCCGGAACGCTTATGAGTTGTTCTTCACCGACAACAACACCGAGTTCCGTGAGTAAATCGGAAACGGTACCCGCGCAAACGGTGTAAACGCTTTCGCCGTCCAGATTTACAAAGGTGACAGACGCGGCACGATAAATCGTAATTACGCTGTCTTCGCCGACAGTAAACGCTTCCAAAGAAAGCTTATCTTTATCAGACAATTCAATCTCTGCCTGATCCACAATGTCGTAAGCGTCCGTTTTGGTCGTAACGACTCTTGTGATTTCCGACCCGTCATAAATGTCGACATTATAGGCGGACGGTGCGGTAGCAAAAGCAGTCCCGGCGCAAAGGATGGCAAACACAATAATCAGCGCCGTAACCTTCGAAAAGGTCGTTCGGGTTGCTTTCACATACCCTTTTAATTCTTTAATCATCATTCTGCTCCTTTAACTCATACCTCTTCAAAGGGTCTTTGCGGGAAGAGGCTGTTGGGCACCCGGTTTATGTCGCTTATATTGAAGAAAATCTTCAGCGAACACGCACCGTTTTTGCGGTGCCACGGTTATTATCGCTTGTGACAACGGACATTATATTTCCAACTTTTCTAATTGTCAAATTTCTCAAATAGAACTTTTTATGAACTTTGCACAAAAGCAAATGTCAGATTATGGCAAATCCATGAAAATTCTTTTGAGTTTTTGAACATTTGACCGGTTATAAAGGTGAATATTTGTGAAAAAGTTAAAAATCTTACAACTGGTTACAAAGGGGTTACAAATGGGGAAAAAACACAATTTTTTGCGCAAAAAAAGGCTGGTTTTCCATATATAGTATATGGTTTTTACCAATATTTATACACTGAATATATTTTATCGGGCTTTTCGGATTTTGTGAAAATCATTTTTTGGGAAAAACAATACCCCTCTCCCCCACTTTGCTGTTAAAATCGTGAATTTTGTATTCTGCTTCACACCTTTTTCCAGCATTTTTTCAAGAGTGGAAAAAAGCACGTATTTATGCTATACTATATATAATATTGAGAAGAAAATCGTAACTGTTTTCTTTCGTTTTTGACTCGAAAAAATACATATATATAATAGTATAGGATCATGCCATGAAAATCTTTGTGATTTCCCAAAATGACGCCGGTCAGCGGCTGGATAAATTCTTGCGAAAAACGGCGCCGAATTTACCGCAGTCGCTTCTTTACAAGGCGATACGCAAAAAAGACATCAAAATCAACCGAAAACGCGCTGAAATTTCAACCAGATTACAAGCCGGTGACGAAGTTTCGGTCTATCTTCCGGATGAATTCTTTGTGAAGCCGGAAACCGTTTATGACTTTACACGGGCAGGCAAACAGCTTTCTATCGTCTATGAGGACGAAAACATCCTGCTTTTGGACAAAAAAGCGGGTGTGCTTTGCCACCCGGACGACCGGGAATACATTGACACGCTCATCGGGCGCGTAAAACGCTATTTATATGAAAAAGGCGAATATGACCCGGACGCGGAAAACAGCTTTGTCCCCTCTTTGGTCAACCGTATTGACCGAAATACGGGTGGGATTGTCATTGCCGCGAAAAATGCGGAAAGCCTTCGGATTTTAAATCAAAAAATGAAAGACCGCGAGCTGCACAAATACTACCTTTGCGTGATACACGGTATGCTTTCACAGAAAAAGGGCATTTTAAAAGGCTTTCTTGTGAAAGACGAAAAGAAAAACAAGGTGCAGGTGCTCTCTTCCCCCGTGCCGGACGCTAAAACCATTCAAACCGCTTACACCGTTCTCGGGGAGAAAAACGAGCTTTCGCTTTTGGAGGTTAACCTCCTTACCGGGCGAACGCACCAAATTCGCGCGCATTTCGCCTCTATCGGGCACCCGCTGTTAGGCGACGGCAAATACGGTACAAATGCGCAAAACAAGCGCTTCGGCTATAAAAAGCAGTTTTTATATTCCTACAAGTTAGTATTTGATTTCACAACCGACGCAGGTCTTCTTTCCTATTTAGACGGAAAATGCTTTACGGTTTCAGACGTCTGGTTTAAAAAGGCATTTTTTGACGGCACATTATAATAGTATAGAAAAAAGCACAAAAAAACGCCCGGCACAAACTGTGTCGGGCGTTTGAAATTCCAAAAAACGAAAGTTATCTCTTGGAGAACTGCGGTGCACGGCGAGCGCCTTTGAGACCGTATTTCTTTCTTTCTTTCATTCTCGGGTCGCGTGTTAAGAAGCCTGCTTTCTTGAGAACCGGGCGCAGGCTTTCGTCATACTGCAGAAGTGCACGGGAAAGACCGTGACGGATTGCACCGGCCTGGCCGGTAACGCCGCCGCCGGCAACTTTGCAGACGATGTCGAATTTGCCTTCGGTGCCAGTCAGAGTGAGAGGCTGACGCACGATGAGTTTCAGGGTTTCAAGGCCGAAATAATCGTCGAAATCACGATCGTTGATGGTGATTTTACCGGTGCCGGCATAAACGCGGACACGCGCAACGGATTTCTTTCTTCTGCCTGTGCCGTAAAAATAAGGATTGGTTTCGTACATATTCTTTTGCCTCCCTTTCTTAGAATTCTCTTACTTGCGGCTTCTGCGCTTCATGCGGGTGCGCAGCGCCTTGGTAAACGTGCAGTCTGGTGAGCGCCTTTCTGCCGATGGAGTTGGCGGGAAGCATACCTTTTACTGCTTTTTCCATAACGAATTCAGGTTTTTCGGCCATCAAAGTTTTATATTTGATTTTTTTCATGTTGCCGATATAACCGGTGTGATGATAATACATTTTCTGTTCGAGCTTGTTGCCGGTGAGAACAACTTTTTCAGCGTTAATCACGATAACGTTGTCGCCGCAGTCCGCATGAGGTGCGAAGGTGGGTTTGTGTTTCCCGCGAAGAAGCGTTGCCGCTTCCGCTGCGACTTCGCCGAGCGTTCTGCCGTCAGCATCAAGAACATACCATGCGCGGCTGATGTCGCCGGCCTTAGGCATATAAGTTGACATAAGACATAACCTCCAAAATCTAAACTTCTTTTTTCTGAATTGCTCGAATATATTACCACTTAAAATCGGATTCGTCAACCTATTTTTTCAAATTTTTAACGGACTATATAATTTTCTCTTATTTTCTTCTGTTTTCTCTTAATTTTATATTATTTGCTCGCAGATTATTTTTGAAAATTTTGTTTACTTTCAGCTTATTTTGCGGTAAAATGCAACGGTAACAAGCACTTTTTGGAGGCATACCATGAAAAAGCTTTTAAGCCTGACGCGCGCGGCGGTGGACAAATATAATATGATTGAAGCCGGCGATAAAATCGCGGTCGGGGTTTCGGGCGGCAAGGATTCCTTGGCGCTCCTGTATGCACTCGCCAAACTGCGGGACTTTTACCCGAAGCCTTTTTCTCTGGTCGCGATTACGCTCGACTATCAGTTTAACGGCATTGCTGAAGATTACACAGCCATTGAAGCGCTTTGCAAAAAATTGCAAGTGGAATACATCGTGCGGCGCACCAATCTTTGGGAAGTCATTTTTAAGACCCGAAAAGAAAAGAACCCGTGCAGTCTGTGTGCAAAAATGCGCCGGGGGCTTTTGCACGACACAGCGGTCGCAAACGGCTGCAACAAAGTGGCACTCGGACACCATTTGGACGACGCGGCGGAAACTTTTTTGATGAACCTTTTAAACGGCGGAAAAATCGGCTGCTTCTCCCCCGTTTCTTATCTTTCGAACAAAAAGCTTTATCTCATTCGCCCGTTGATTTTTGCCTACGAAAAAGATGTCGCCGCGGCAGCGCGCAGAGCAAATTTGCCGGTTGTAAAAAGCCGCTGCCCGATGGACAAAGTCTCAAATCGACAGAACACGAAAGAGCTTTTAAAAGCCCTCGAAAAAGATAACCCTGCCGTGCGCAAAAAAATTATCGGTGCGCTTGAAAGAAGCCACATCGACAACTGGTAAAAAGCGTTTGAAAGTTAAATTTAAGAAAAATGCAAAAATTTGACGAAAAATGCATAGCAAAAAATTAAAATATGCAGGATTTCCAATTTTTCCCAGTTCATTTTTCAACGTAGATAATGTTCAAAACTCTGTTCATAATGTTAAAAACTCCCGTTTTTGAACATTTTTAGGCCAATCGTCTTGTAAAGTTTTTGACTTTACAAGGCGATTTTTTCGTAGCAAGTATTCTGCTTTACACTGTATATTTTTTGCAGGCAGGGTTGCAAATTAAGACAAATCCTGAGTATTGTCGGTCGGGGTGTCAAGCTCTTCACGTTTATAGGCAAGCGCGCGCAAAATTGTCACCTTTCCGCGGTTCTGGTTAAACACAATTCGAATTTTTCTTGCTTTATGGGCTTTCTTAAAATAACAGATTTTTTTATAACCGATCACCGTGTATTTTCCGATGCGTTTCCAGTGGTTTTTGTGCTCGATATAAACCGAAAACGCCTCAATTTGCTGGCCGGTCGCGATATTCTCCTGTAAAAACAGGCTGTCAAACCGCGTTTCTTGCCCGAAATCCAAAATCAGCTCCGGCTTTTGGTCATCACTTGCCGCCTGCCAATAGGCGGTTTCGTCTTCAGACAGCACGTTTTGCGCCCCGTGCGCTTCGTCAAGCTCACTTGTCGCATCAGCGCGTGCATGCTCCCCGAACAGGTTTTCGGGGAATTCACGCCGCAAAAGCCGCCCGAAAGAATCCAGCGTCAATTCGTCCATTTTGCTGATATGTCCGGTTTTATCCGGCGGAACATTCAAAAGAAGCGAAGCGTTGCCGCCAACGGAACTCAAATAGATTTTAAACAGTTTGTCAAGCGATTTGATTTTATAGTCCTGCTCCGGGTGGTAAAACCAGCCGGGACGAATGGAAGTGTCCACCTCCGCCGGATACCAAATCAGTTCGTTTTCCTTGCGGATTGCCTTCCGGGAGCCGAGGTCCAACAACATAGCATTGTGGGACTTGGCAAATTTTTTGTCATCCTCTTTTTGCGAGCGTTCCGCGGTAAATTCGTTGATGGAAAGCCACGACGGCACAACGCTCCACTCCGATTTACGGCACACGCCTGCTTCATTGCCGATCCAGCGGACGTCCGGCCCGCAGATGCTGATTACGGCATTCGGCTGTAATTCGCGCACGACGGCGTAGTAGCTTTGCCAGTCGTATTTCTGCACCTTGCCGTTTTTCCCCTCTCCACAGGCGCCGTCCAGCCAAACGGTGAAAATTTCGCCGTAATTGGTGAGCAGCTCGCGCAGTTGGTTTTTGTAAAAGGTGTTGTAGGCCTCCCCTTGCCCGTAGGTTTCTTCGTGGCGGTCCCACGGGGAAAGATAGACGCCGAATTTGATATTGTGTTTCCGGCAAGCGTCGGCGACCTCACGCACAACGTCGCCGTTTCCGTCGCGGAACGGACTGTTTTTCACGGAATATTCGGTATAGGCGCTCGGCCACAGGCAAAAGCCGTCGTGGTGTTTACAGGTCAAAATAAGCCCCCGCATACCGGCTGATTTAATCGCCTTGACCCACTGCTCGGCGTCAAGGTCTGTCGGGTTAAACACTTCGGGCGGCGTTTGGCCATCGCCCCACTCTTTGCCTGTAAATGTATTCATGCCAAAATGGCAGAAAGCGTAAAACTCCATTTTCTGCCACGCGAGCTGGCGCTCAGACGGCACAATCTCGGCGGCGCGTTGATAGCTTTCCATACGATTTCTCCTTCAATGCTTCTTACGGTAATTTTAGCACAGTTTCAGAGATTCCGCAAGAAACAGCACTATACAGAAAAAAGCACGCTCCGAAAGAGCGTGCTTTCTTATAAAACAATTACACTTCGTTGGTTGCTACAATATCTACGCCGGTATCGAGAATATTCGAAAGTACGACGTCGCCGATATGAACAGGCGCTTTTACGGTGATTTTGTTGATTTCTTTCATACAATCGAACAGCATTTCTTTCGGCACCGGGAGGCTGGATTTAACCGGCACAACCGGCAGTCTTCCGCCCTCGACTTTCACAGTAGACGTAAGCATGCGCTCCGGGTGGGTGCACTCCTGCCGCGCGTAGCTGTCGCCGCGTTTGCAGGTGTTCCCGGTAACGGACAGGACCTCGCCGTTGTCGTCAAGCTCCACCGTAATGGCGCAGCCAATTGGGCAGGAAACGCAAATCAGTTCTCTTTTTTCCATGTCTTACGCCTCCTTTGTCTCCACGACCAGCGTGCTGTTTTCGGGCAGGTCGTGAATGGTATCCGCTTTAATCGTGACATATTCCATTTCGCCGGGCGTCATTTTCCGCTTTTTCTTGGAAAGCAGGACTTTATCGCCGCAGGTAACCGTCAGCATGACGTTTTCAAGCACTTTACCGACGCGGAAATACAGTTTCACGTCTTTGTCGGTCGCGCGGTTAATCCGTTGGGGAACAATATAACGAACGCCGTTCTGCCCTTTGGTTTCGACCACGCCGTTGTCTTTCTTTTCGCCTTTAATATATTTTGCAGCACCGGCGCCCGCAAGCTTGCTTTCTTCGGTAACAAAGTCCACAAGGTCGTGCACTTGCAAAACATTGCCGCAGGCAAACACACCTTTGTGCAAAGTTTCGCGGTATTCGTCTACAATAGGACCGTTTGTCACGCGGTCAAGCTCAATTCCGGCATTTTTGGAAAGCTCATTTTCGGGAATCAGACCGACGGAAAGCATCAACGTGTCACAGGGTATGTATTCTTCCGTGCCTGGAATCGGCTGTAAATGCTCGTCCACATTTGCAACCGTTACACCCTCCAGACGGTCTTTGCCGTGTGTGGCAATGACGGTGCAGGAAAGACGAAGCGGAATCCCGAAATCTTCCAGGCACTGCACGATATTCCGCGTCAAGCCGCCGGAATACGGCATCAATTCACAAACGGCTTTTACCTTGGCGCCTTCCAAAGTCATACGGCGCGCCATGATAAGGCCGATGTCACCGGAACCTAAAATGACAACCGTTTTGCCGGGCATATAGCCGTCGATATTCACATATTTCTGCGCAGTTCCGGCAGTCATAATGCCCGAAGCGCGGCAGCCCGCAATTGAAAGCGCACCGCGCGGACGTTCGCGGCAGCCCATTGCCAACACAACGGCTTTTGCCTGAATGGTCAACAGCCCGTCAAAATTATTGACCGCCGTGACGACGTTTTCCGGGGAAATATCCAATACCATGGTATCGACTTTTACGTCAATATCCGTTTTGTAAACCTGTTCAATGAATCTGCCGGCATATTCCGGCCCCGAAAGCTCTTCGCCGAAATAATGCAGCCCGAAGCCGGTGTGAATACACTGCTCCAGAATACCGCCGAGCGTGTCCGCACGCTCTAAAATCAGGATTTTCTCGATTCCGTCTTCGTGCGCCTGCAGCGCCGCCGCCATACCGGCAGGGCCGCCGCCGACCACGACCAAATCATAGTTGAGCATCATTCACACCTCACTTCGTTTTGTCAAACAGAATTTTAGACGCGCCGCCGAACTTCGTAATATCATTCATCGGTACATTTAATTCGCGGGCAAGAATTTCCAAGACCTTGGAGCCGCAGAAACCGCCTTGGCAACGACCCATTCCGGCGCGGGTACGGCGTTTTACACCGTCCACGTCACGAGCTCCGGCGGGCGCATGAATTGCGTCTAAAATCTCGCCTTCGGTAATCGTCTCACAACGGCAAATCACACGGCCGTATGCTTTGTTTTTCGCTATGAGCGCTTCACGCTCGGTTTTTGTCATATGGCGGAAGCGAACCGGCGGTGTGCGTTTGGTCTTATATTGCGCTTTTTCAGAAAGGGCGGCTTTTTCGGTCAAGAGGTCACGCACCATTTCCGCAATCGCGGGCGCGGCGGAAAGACCGGGCGACTCAATGCCGGCGACATTTAAGAAGCAGTCATTTTTCTCAGAGAATCCGATAATAAAATCATCGGTCACCGGGTGGGCACGCATACCGGCAAACGACGTGATTGCGCCGCGCGTGTTCAGTTCCGGCACCGTCTTTTTCGCTTTTTCCAAAATGAACGAAAGACCTTCGGCGGTTGTGTCGACATCGTCTTTATCTTCGACGTCTAACGCGGACGGGCCGATTAAAAGGTTGCCGTCAACGGTGGGCGTCACCAAAACGCCTTTGCCCATTTTGGTCGGACACTGGAACAGCGTGTGGTCGGCAATATAGCCGTAAGACTTGTCCAAAAGGTAATATTCACCTTTGCGCGCGATAATCGAAATGCTGTCGTCGCCAATCATCCGCGCGACGTCATCGGCATGCACCCCTGCCGCGTTGATGACATAGGATGCTTCAATTTCACCGCAGGTGGTCGAAAGCACAAAGCCGTCATTATTAGCTTGAATGCTTTCCACGGCGCAGTTGCGCAAAAATTCCACGCCGTTGGTCACCGCAACTTCCGTCGCAGCTATCGTCAATTCATAAGGGCAGACAATTCCGGCGGTTTCAGAAAGAAGCGCGCCGACAACCTCGTCGCTGACGTGTGGTTCCATTGCTTTTACCGCAGCCTTATCAATCACGGAAAGACGCGGCACACCGTTTTTCTGCCCTCTTTCATAGAGCGTGTGGACGTGCTCCATTTCCTCCTCGGAAAAGGCAAGCACCAAAGAACCGTTGTTTCGGTAAGGGACAGCCAAGTCCGCGCAAAGCTGCGGCATTAACGCCGTGCCGCGCACATTGAGCTTAGCTTTCAGCGTACCGTTGGCGGCGTCAAAACCACCGTGAACGATTGCGCTGTTTGCTTTTGTGGTACCCATGGCAACATCGTTGCACTTGTCGAGGATGGCGACGCGGATATCCTTTTTGGAAAGCTCCAGGGAAATCAGCGCACCGACCACGCCGGCACCGATGACTACGACATCATACTGCATAAGTTTCACCCCATCTGCATTTTTTACTCGTCATATGTAATATCCTGGCCGGCAAAATCGTCTTTGTCCTGCTTTTCCACTAAGACAACATCGTCCTTGCTGCGTGTGCCTGTGAAAAAGGCAGACAGCTTTTGATTAACTGCCAGAAAGGTATCGCGGAAAGGAAAAGTATCGGTGTAATAGGTTTCAAAATCTTTCATAAAACTGCCGTCAAAAATCGCGGAAGCCGTCACTTTAGGTCTTGTTGCCAAAGCGCGGTTCTCGGTTTCGGAGACGGTTTTATCTGTGTCAAAAGCGCTGTAAAAGAAGAAAAAGAACAGCGACAGGCAAAAAAGGAATACAATCAGAAACGCCGCCGGCTTATATAACGAATAGGGCGCCTTTTTTCGCCTTTTTCGGCGGTGAAATTCTTGAATTTGTGAAGCAGTTAAACTTTTCATAATAAAGAACCTTAAAAACGGAAATATAAAAACGGATTATAACTTGAACCGACAAGTGCCGCAGTGGAAATCGCGAAAGCGGCGACCGTGCACACACACGCGCACACATTTACGAAAATCTTACCGCCGTGGGATTTACACAAATTGCCGGCAATGCGCTTGCAGAACGGAATCACCGGCAAACACAAAACCGCGCCAACCAAAAGCGTCAAAATATAATTGACAATCATGGTTTTTTCGGTGATCTGTAAAAAGCCGTTTGCGCCGAACGCGGCGGCGAAAAATGCTTTGATTTCGGAAAGTGAGCCGAAATAGAAAAATACCCAACCGACCAAAATCACAATTACGGCGTAAAGGTGTTGTATGACCGCCGGCGCTTTGTTCAGGTATTTTGCGAGGTACATTTTTTCGAGCATCAGGAAGAAGAAATAATAAAGTCCCCACAAAACAAAGTTCCATTCGGCACCGTGCCAAAGTCCTGTAAGCAGCCAAACAATCAGCATATTCAGCGCCCAGCGTTTTCGGTTGCCGCCGAGCGGTATGTAAAGATAGTCCCGGAAAAAGGAGCTTAACGTCATATGCCAGCGGCTCCAAAAATCCTGAATGGATTTGGCGATATAAGGGTAGCGGAAATTTTCGGGAAAATCAAAGCCGAAAATTCGCCCGAGACCGATCGCCATATCGGAATAGCCGGAGAAATCAAAGTAGATTTGTAAAGCATAGGCGAAAATACCGACCCACGCGCCGACAAAGGACAGCGTCGAAAGGTCTTCGCCGAGCAGTTTTTCAGTAAGCGCCCCTGCAAAATTGGCAAGAACCGCTTTTTTGAAAAGACCGACACAAAACCGCATGGTGCCGCGCGCCGCTTTTTGCACGGAGCAGGTACGCTCGTCAATTTGTTTACAAACGTCGCTGTAACGGACAATCGGGCCGGCAATGAGCTGCGGGAACATCGACACATACAAAAGCATTTTGTAAAACTGCGTTTGCACCTGCACCTTGCCGCGGTACACGTCGACCACATAAGTGAGCGCCTGGAAGGTATAAAACGAAATGCCAATCGGCAGAGAAAGTCCCAATAGCGGAACGGAAATGTGGAAAAAGCTGTTGGCGTTGGTCGCAAAAAAGTCAAAATATTTAAACAGCCCCAAAGACGACAGCGTCAGCACAACGGCAAGCGTCAAAAACAAGCGGGCTTTACGCGTACCGCGATATTTTTCAATGAAGAGCCCGGCGAAGAAGTCGACCGCCGTGGTTAAAATCATCAAAAAGATATATTTCGGCTCCCCCCAGGCGTAAAACACGAGAGAAAAAACCAAAAGCACAACGTTGCGCACTCGAATATTTTTTGTAATAAAATAAGCCGCTAAACACAGCGGTAGGAAAATGTATAGAAAAACAAGGCTTGAAAAGACCAAAAATATCCCTCACAAAAAAGAATACTTAACATTTGTCATTTTACCATATTTTTTAGCAAAGTGGTAGTCTTTTTGTTAAAAAAAACACAATTTTTTCAACACTTGTCAACCGGCCGCTTCCATGGATTTTTTTAACTGCCCCAAAATTCTTTTTTCCAGTCTGGAAATGTAACTTTGGGAAATGCCGAGCAGGTCGGCAACCTCTTTTTGGGTGTGTTCACTTTCGCCGTCCAAACCGAACCGCATATTCATAATCATGCGCTCTCTTGAAGGCAGCGTGCGCACACATTTTAACAGCAGCTTTTTTTCGTCGTCATATTCCAAATTTTCGTGAATGGAGTCAGGCTCGCTGCCGAGAATGTCAGAAAGCAGCAGTTCGTTGCCGTCCCAATCCACATTGAGCGGTTCGTCAATCGAAACATCTGCTTTGTGGGTGCTTGTTTTGCGAAGATACATTAAAATTTCATTTTCGATACAGCGCGAGGCGTAAGTGGCAAGCTTGATATTTTTTTCAGGACGGAACGTGTTGACGGCTTTAATTAGACCGATTGTTCCAATCGAAATCAAATCTTCGACAAACACGCCGGAAGTTTCAAATTTTTTCGCGATATAAACGACAAGCCGCAAGTTGTGGACAATCAGCTCTTCGCGAACGGAGCTCTCCCCGCTTTGCAAGCGCGCAAGGAGCGCCTCTTCCTTCTCTTTGGATAGCGGCTCCGGGAGCGCTTGCGAGCCGTTGATATAATGAATCTTTCGCCGGAAAAGGAAGCCTTTAATTTTTTGTAGTAAGCTTTGAAGTTTTGCGCAAATCATGTTCATAAGTACCCCTTTCCAAAAAATTATTGCTTAATAAAACCGAATATTCGTCGGAGAGGTTTTTCTCCTTACTTTGAGCTAATAACACATGCTGCACTATTAAGCCTAATTTCGCCACACGGACTTTGTCAATCAAAACCGCTTTTAAAACGCCGTTGTCACCGACCGTAGAAAACGGAATCAGCCGGATACGCTCCGTAGATTCCGTTTCAAAGTCCTTTTTGATTAAAAACAAGCTGTCTAAATCCGTGCCGAGCAAAGCTTTGAGAACGCTTGGCGCGGCGACCAAAACCGGCGTGTCGGAAAAGCCGTCGGAAAGCGCGTTGCCGGTGTCTAAAAGCGCTTTTGCGGAGACGGTTTTTCCGTTGTGACAAAGCTCTATTTCATAAATTTTGTTATCCGGCGTTCGGCGCTTCAAAAGAAAACCGGCAAAACTTAAAATACCGTAACAGGCAAGGGTTGAAAGGACAAGCACTTTCATATCAATATCAAAATAGACAGCACCGTTATTGTAAACCATGCCTTTCGGGTGTAATGACAGCCAAAGCGAAAGCATCAGCCCGGCAAACGCAAAATTTACGACCAAAAACGCCCCGAACGCTTTTAAAAATTCGCGAAACCTATGCATCGGAAATGCCGCGAGCACGATTAGGCAGCAGGCAGCTATGTTGAGAAGTACAGAAAGAATATCCGACAGCTCCGGCACAAAAATGATAAGCGAATAAAGTCCGCCGAGAACAGCGCCCAAAGCGAGCCTCCTGCGCTTTACGGTTTTGCGCAAGAGACCTCTTGTGCAAAGCAGCAAAAAGTAAGTTACAAAAATATTGAGTGCGACCAAGACATCCACATATACGACCATAGAAACGCCCCCAAACAAAAAAAGAACCGATACCGTTATTATATCGGTATCGGTTCTTATAATTTGTCGTATTGTGGGCAAGAAAAATTATTTCGTGCGCCGCAGGTAATCTTCTAAAATAATCACGGCGGATACGGCGTCAACGACCGCTTTTCGTTTCTTGCCGCGCGTATTGGTAAGGTTTAACGCGTTGTGCGCGCTGACGGTGGTCAGTCGTTCGTCCTGAAAATCGACCGGAAGCCCGGATTTTTCCGAAAGCAGCGCCGCAAACTCCCGACAAGCCTGCGCACGAAAGCCCTCGGAGCCGTCCATATTTTTCGGAAGCCCCAAAACCAGCTTTTGCGCTTTTTTCTCGGCTGCTATGCGGCAAATTTCGTCGGCTAACGGTTCTTTTTCGGATTGATGAATCACCGTGACCGGCGACGCGAGCATTTGCAGCGCGTCACAGGAGGCAATCCCCGTTCGCGCATCGCCGTAATCCACAGATAAAATTACCATGGCTGCACCTTGCCGATAATATCGGTGACGGATTTTTCGCCGTTCGCATCTAAATAATCGTTTAAGCCCTGAATCACTTTTAAGGGCGTGTAAGCATCGGTAAAATTCGCGGTGCCGATTTGAATGGCGGTGGCACCCGCCAACAGCATTTCCACAGCGTCTTCCCACTTTGAAATGCCGCCCATGCCGACCACAGGGATTTTCACGCGGTTCGCAACCTGCCAAACCATGCGTAACGCGACCGGGAACACAGCGGGACCGGACATACCGCCGGTATTGTTCTTGAGCAGCGGACGGCGGGTGCGAATATCAATTTTCATGCCGGTAAGTGTGTTTATAAGCGAAACAGCGTCAGCACCGCCGGCTTCCGCCGCGGCCGCCATTTCCGTAATGTCGGTGACGTTCGGCGTGAGTTTCACCATCAGCGGCTGTTCGGCGACGGCTTTCACCTGTTTCGTAATGTTTTCCACACTTTTTGCAGATGTGCCGAAAGAAGCACCGCCCTCTTTGACATTCGGGCAGGAAATATTCAGTTCAATCATATCGACTTTGCTGCCCTGCAAACGGCGGACGGATTCCACATAGTCCTCGACCTGGCTGCCGGCAATGTTCGCGATAACCACCAAATCTTTTTGTGCTAAAAACGGCAGGTCGTCTTTTAAAAAGGCATCAACACCGGGATTTTGCAGCCCAACGCTGTTTAAAATCCCGCTGGGGGTTTCGGCAATACGCGGCGGGAGATTTCCCGGACGCTCGTGGAGCGTTGTGCCTTTACAGGAAATGCCGCCGAGTTTGGAAATATCATAAAGACGTGCGTATTCCTGCCCGAAGCCGAAAGTACCGCTTGCGGTAATCACCGGGTTTTTAAACTGCACACCGGCAATATTGACGCGTAGATCAGCCATTGAAATCAACCTCCCTTGCATCAAACACAGGTCCGTTTTTGCAGACGTGGCGCATGTGTTCGCCGTCTTTTTCGTGGGTCTTGCAGGCACACGCCAAGCAAGCGCCGATGCCGCAGCCCATGCGCTGTTCCAAGGAAACATAGCACAAGACGTTTTTTTCGTTGCAAAGCTCCGCAACGCCTTTTAACATCGGCATAGGTCCGCAGGCATAAACCACACAGTCGGTGTCGCTTTCAAGTTTTTCACGCAAAACGTCCGTGACAAAGCCTTTTGTGCCGAACGAACCGTCATTGGTCGTGACGCTGACACTTTGGCAGCATTTTTCAAATTTATCAAGCAAAATGACTTGCCCTTTCGAACGGAAGCCCAAAATCGCCTCGGCTTTTTCGCCGTAATCCTGCGCTGCACCGAGCATGGGCGGGCAGCCGATGCCGCCGCCGATGAAAATAGCACGTTTCCCTTTATCCGGGAAAAAGCCGTTGCCCAAAGGTCCTAAAATGTTGATTTCGTCGCCTGCTTTTCGCTGTGCAAGCCAGGCAGTCCCCTCGCCGCGCACCTCGAAAACAAGCGTGATTGTACCCATTTTCTGGTCGATTTCGCTAATTGAAATCGGGCGGCGCAAGGTTTTTTTGCCGCACTGAATGTTGACAAATCGGCCGCACCAGCTCTCAGCAGCTAAATTCTTGCAATCGACCACAAAGCTAAACGTGGTCGGGTTGAGCTGTTCCACGGACTGGATTTTGTAAAAAGACTGAAACATTGGTTTCTCCTTTACATTAAAGCGGTTGTACGCGGATTTCTTCCACTACGTCATTTTTGGCAAGGCAGTTTGCAAAGGCTGTTGCCATTTCCACAGACGGCAGAACCGGAATTCTGCGAAGCAGTGCAGTTCGGCGAATACGGACGTCGTCGGAATTTTGCTTCGGACCGGATTCGGCGGTGGAAACCAAATAAGAAAGCCGGTTTTTCATAATCAAAGTCATCGTATTCGGCGCGCCCTCGTGAATTTTGCGCACGGCATTTGCCGCCACATGGTTCGCATTGAGCAATTTCGCCGTGTTGGACGTTGCATAAATTTTGAAATCCTGTTTTAAAAATTCGTCTGCCAGCGCAACGCTCGCCTGTTTGTCGGAATCCGCAACAGAAATCAGCACGCCGCCGGTGCGCTTGATGCGCATGCCGGAAGCGACAAAGCCTTTTAAGAGCGCTTCTTCAAACGTGTCGGCTACGCCCATCACCTCGCCGGTGGATTTCATTTCACCGCCGAGCTGGACATCGGTGCCCTCAAGCTGTTCAAAGCTGAACACCGGCACGCGGACATATGACCGGTCGGGTTCTTTATAAAGCCCGGTGCCGATGCCGATGTCGCGCAAGGTTTCGCCGAGCATCAGGCGTGTTGCAAACTCGATAATCGGCAGGGCGGTTGCTTTCGTCAAAAACGGAATGTTGCGCGTTGCAACCGCGCTCGCTTCGGTGACATAGACTTCGTTGTCATACACCACGAACTGCAAGTTCAAAAGGCCTTTGATTTTCAGCCGGCGCACCAAACGCGCGGTGTACTCGACGATTTCATCTTTGACCGCGGGCGTGAGTGTCACGGTCGGATACACGCTGACGGAGTCGCCGGAGTGCACCTGCGCTTTTTCAATGTGTTCGCAAATGCCGGGGATTAAGAAATCCTCGCCGTCGGTCAAAACATCCACCTGGGCACCTTTACCGACCAAAACGCGGCGGTTGTTGGTGTGGCGGATATTGAGGCTGTCTAAAATATCGAAAAACTCGATTTTGTTTTTAAGCATGCGGTGCGTTTCCGCGTCGGCGCCGTAAATCTGCACACCCATTTCGCGCAGCGCTTCGGATTTTCGAAGTGCGTTGCCGCCGCCGAAAATCAAAATCGCGCCGTCAGGTTTTTCCGTCGCTGCGACATGGCAAATATCCTCTTCGGTAATCGGGTCGGCATAAAGCTTATCCGCCGCGGCAAAATCGGTGGTGTTGGCCGCCGGATTGTTGTTGAGCATCACGGTTTCATAGCCGAAATCGGAAAGCGTGTGCAACGCCTGAAAAGCGGCATAATCGCGGTCGGTGCCAAGACCGATAGAAGTCGGACCCGCGCCGACAACCAAAATTTTCTTTTTCTTCTGCGGGTGCATATCAAGATACATCGCCGCCTCGTTGTCTTCATCCCAGGCGGAATAGAAATAAGGCTTCTGCACGTCAAATTCCGCCGCGCAGGTATCCACGGTGTTGTAAGACGCGTGTGCAGAAAACGGCAATTTTTCAAGGTCGGCAAGCTTCATAATCACGCTGTCTAAGAAGCCGAGCGCTTTTGCGCGATAGTAAATTTCTTCGGTAAGACCGGACGCGATCAGCGCTTCCATATCGGCAATATTTTTAAACTTCGAAAGGAAGAAATTGTCGATTTGCGTGAGCTTATGGATTTCGTCTAACGGCATATTGCGGCGCACCGCTTCATACACGGTGAAAATCCGCTCGTCGTCGTGAACGCAAAGCAATTCTTTGATTTCTTCGTCGGATTTCAGCCGCAGTTTCGGCAACGCCAAGTGCTCGGTTTTGGGGTTGATGGAACGAATGGCTTTTAAAAGCGCCAATTCAAAGCCCGTACCGATGGCAAACGCTTCGCCGGTGGATTTCATGGTGTCGCCAAGCACACGGTCGGCATCACCAAAATTTTCAAACGACCATTTCGGTACACGCACCGCACAATAGTCAATCGCCGGTTCATTTGCCGCCGTGGTCACGCCGGTAATTTCATTCGGAATTTCAAATAATTTATAGCCGAGCGCTATTTTGGCGCAGACCACCGCAATCGGGTAGCCGGTCACTTTGGAAATCAGCGCCGTGGTGCGGTTGAGCTGGGGTTCAACGTCTAAAACGATATAATCCCCTGTCTGCGGATGCAGCGCAAAGCGGACAAGGCAGCTGCCGGCAATTTTTAAATACCGTGCAATTTTCCGCGCTGCGCGGCGAAGTCTGGACATTTCGTTGTCGGTCAATGTCTGTGCCGGCAAAACCACAACGCTGTCGCCGGAGTTGGTGCCGACTGCGTCCAAATTTTCCGTACTGCAAACGCTGATGCAGTTGTCATAAGCGTCGCGAATGGCGGCAAATTCAATTTCTTTGTAGCCGCCGATGAATTTTTGTATAAGCACTTGCCCGACCAGTGATTTTTCCGCACACGCCGGGAACGCCGCTTTCAATGCGGTTTCATCATTACAAGGAATAAACTCCCCGGCTTCGGCTGAAAATGCGGTCTTGATGCAAACCGGGTAGCCTGCTTTTTCGGCGAATTCCGCGGCTTCTTCGGCGGAATTGACGATGTCTGCGGGCAAATACGGCTCGCCGGCGTCACGCAGCATGGTTTGCAGCGCCTGCGCGTTGCGCACGCTTTTAATCACGTCCGGCTGCGCGCCCAAAAGCACCGTGTGGTGTTCATCCAAATAGCCGTTTTGCGCAAGTTCCAAACAGATTTCGAGCCCGGTTTTTCCGCCTGCGGTCGCAAGAACGCCGTCCGGCTGTTCCAACTCGATGATTTTTTTCACCGTCTCCCCGTTTAACGGTTCGATATAGACCTTATCGACAAGCTGTTTGTCGGTCATAACCGTTGCGGGGTTGGAGTTGACCACTACAACTTCGATACCCTCATTTTTCAAGGTGCGGCACATTTGCGTGCCGGCATAATCGAATTCGCTCGACTGCCCAATGACGACAGGGCCCGCGCCGATGACCAAGATTTTACGAAATGTCGGTTTCATGCGCGCACCTCCTTCATGGTTTCCAAAAAGCTGTCAAAAATCCAAGATGTACTGCTGTCGCGGTCGCCGGACGGCGTAAACTGGACGCCGACACCCGGGAACGCTTTATAGCGAAGCCCCTCAACAGAGCGGTCGTTGATATTGCTGAACAAAATCTCAGCCGTTTCGGGAAGCACGCTGTCGCGCGCCACGCAGTAGCCGTGATTTTGGTCGGTCACCATCAAACGGTCGGTGTTTTCAATCAAAACCGGCTGGTTGGAACCTCTGTGCCCTTGCGGCATTTTGACAATTTTCGCGCCGACGGCAAGCGACAGCATTTGATAACCGAGCCCGATTGCCAATACCGGAATACCGCTTTTAATAATCTCGCGGATATGCTCAATAAGCTCAGGGTTGTCATCCGGGTCAGCCGGGCCGTCGGAAAGCAAAATCCCGTCGGGTGAAAGCGCCGCGATTTGCTCGGCGGTGTAATCGGCCGGCAAAATATCCAACGAACACCCGCGCGAGGTAAAGGCGTCGAGCGTTTTACGCGGAAAGCCGTAATCCAAAACCGCTACGCGAAACTTTGCATTTTCGGTTTCGATATGTTCGGGGGTCTTTACTGTAATCGCCTCAACGGCGCCGGAAATCGTGTATTTTTTGATGTCTTCTAACAGCGCGTCACGGTTTTGAAGGCTGTCGGTAATCGCGCCTTTCATATAGCCTTTATCCCGCAACGCACGCGTTAAACGGCGCGTGTCAATGCCGTAAATCCCGACAATCCCCTGTTCGCGAAGATAGTCGTCTAACGAGAGCGCACCGTCACCCGACACGTCGCACCATTCGCGGACGATATAGCCGTTGGACATAATTTCGGACTCTTTGCGTTCGCGCGAAACGCCGCGGTTGCCGACCAATGGATAGGTTTGCGCGACAATTTGGCCGTAATAAGTCGGGTCGGACAAAAGCTCTTCATAAGAAGCCGTGCAGGTATTGAAAACAACTTCCCCAATCGCCGTGCCGGCCTTTCCCATAGAATAGCCCGAAAACTCGGTTCCGTCTTCTAAAAGCAAGTAGGCTTTTTTGATTTGTTGCGTCATAAGGCTTTCCCCTTTTGTTTATTATAAAACGCTGTTGATTTCGTCACGCATGCGAATGGCTTCCTCGCGTGCGGCTTTTGCGTAGTCGGTTTCGGCGTAATCACCTTTTTTGTAAGCGCACATAATCCCGCGGGAAGAGTTAATCACCGCGCCGCGGCCGGCTTTGTCAAACGCAGGCGCTACGTCTTTTGCACCGCCGCCCTGCGCGCCGTAGCCGGGCACCAAGAAGAAAGTGTGGGGAAGCGCATTTCGAAGCTCGCCCAACTGCTGCGAATAAGTCGCGCCGACCACCGCGCCGACGGCCGAATAGCCGTATTTGCCGCGGGTATCTTCGCCCCATTTTTCACACATCGCGCCCATTGTTCGGTAAACGGTGTTGCCGTCAAGGATTTTGTCCTGCAATTCGCCGGAGGACGGATTGGAAGTTTTGACCAAAACAAAAATCCCCTTATCCTGTTCGCGGCAAATCGGCAGAAGCGGTGCAACACCGTCCGTGCCGAGATAACCGTTAACGGTCAGCGCATCGCCGTCAAAAGGCGCATAAGTCTTTTCACCGACCACGACTTTTCCAAGATGCGCGGCGGCATAAGCTTCCATAGTGGAACCGATGTCGTTGCGCTTGCCGTCGGTAATGACAAACAAGCCCTTGCTTTTTGCATAAGAAATGGTTTCATACAGCGCGCGAGCGCCCTTCCAGCCATACATTTCATAATAAGCACACTGGGGTTTCACTGCCGGAACGATGTCGCAAAGCGCATCAATCAGCCCTTTGTTGAAAGTCAACAGCGCATCTGCCGCGCCCTCTAATGTAAATCCGTATTTTTCAAACGACTGTTTGCGGATATATTGCGGCACATAGTCAAGCTTCGGGTCGAGCCCCGCAACCGTCGGATTTTTCTTTTCGGCGATTGCTTCAATCAGTCTGTCAAACCCCATAGTTTTTCTCCCTTTCATCTTCAAAAACAATTTCACCGTTGCAAACGGTCATTTTAATTTTGGATTGCAGTTTCCTGCCTTTGAACACCGCGTTTTTAGATTTTCCGTGCAGGTGTTCCGGGTCAACGACCCAAGTCTCGTGTTCGTCAATCAAAATCAAATCCGCCGGCGCACCCACGCGCAAAGTACCGAGGTCACGCCCCAAAATTTTGGCGGGCAAAGTGCTCATGCGGTAAATCAGTTCTGAAACCGTCATAAGTCCTGTTAAAACCAGCGCGGTATAAGCGGCGCAAAAGGACGTTTCCATACCGATTACACCGTTCGGCGCATTTAAGAAATCTGATTTTTCCAAAGGTGTGTGCGGCGCGTGGTCGGTGGCTATGACGTCTAAGGTGCCGTCCACAAGTGCTTTTAACACCGCTTCTTGGTCCGCTTTCGTGCGCAGCGGCGGGTTCATGCGGTAGTCGGCATCTTTTGTGCGCAGCATTTCGTCGTTCAACATAAAATAATGCGGGCCGGTTTCGGCGGTAACCGAAAGGCCTCGCCGTTTTGCGTCGGCAATCAGCGCGACGCTACCCGCTGTGCTGACGTGGCAAATGTGCAGCCTTGTATTTTCGGGTGCGGTCATCAAAAGCGCCAGTTCGCGCGCGGTGCCCACGTCTTCCGCGGCGTTCGGAATTCCGGGAACGCCGAGTTCACGGGAAACTTTCCCCTCGTTGATTTTGCCGCCTTTGGAAAGCGTTTGGTCTTCCGTATGGGCAAAAATCGGTACGTTCAGTTTGGAAGCCTCGCGCATGGCTTCTGCCATTAACGCCGCCGTAGCGACCGGCACGCCGTCATCGGAGAACGCGCAGGCACCCGCTTTTTTCAAGGCTTCCATATCGGTGAGTTCCTGACCGGCAAGGCCTTTTGTAATCGCGGCAACCGGCAAAACGCGAGCTTTCGCGTTTTTGGATTTTTCGAGAATATAAGCAATTGTTTCCGGCGTGTCGCAGGTCGGTTTAGTGTTGGGCATCGCACAAAGCGTTGTCACGCCTCCCGCTGCCGCAGCGGCACAGCCGGTTAAAATATCTTCCTTTTCGGTAAAGCCCGGGTCGCGCAAATGGGTATGCAAGTCAATGAGCCCCGGGGCTAAAATAAGCCCCGAAGCGTCAATTCTTTTTGCGCCGTCTGCAGACAGGCCCTGTCCGACGGCGGCAATTTTACCGTCGCGGCAAAGCAAATCGCAAACAACGTCCATATTTTGCGAGGGGTCAATGACCCGCGCATTTTGAAACAGAAAAGCAGACATGAATTCCCTCTTCCCAAATTACGCCGCCGGTGCAGCTGTATTTGCCTCTGTTGCAGCCGCCGTTGTTGCGGGCGCTGCCGTTGTGCCTTCTGCCTGAGCGGCAGTTGTCGCTTCGCCGCCGCCCGCAGCATTTGTAGCAGGTTCCGCAGGCGCCGCAGCGGTACAGGAAACACAGTAGCCGGGCATATTGTTTTTCGAATACCAACCCATTGCCTTGCTCGGGCAACTGTCACTTGCCAAAAGCCCGGTTGCGGTGCAATAGGCGTGTTGTTCCACAATGGGAGAATGCGTTTCAAAATCTTTTCGTTCGAGATTTTTATGAATCCGGTTCATAACCTCGTCAAAAATCTTGGCGGACGGGTTGCCGGAAACATAATTGGAAAGTGATTTCTGAATATCACAGCCGAACCAAACCGCCGCGACGTAATACGGCGTACCGCCGATGACCCAGCGGTCATAGTCATCGGTCGTGGTACCGGTTTTTGCAAACAACACGGAATTTTTCAGCGCGTAGTTGCGCATTGTGCCCTGCCCAGCAGCGTCGGTAACAACTGTCTGGAGAAGTTTATTCATAATATCCGCAGTATCCGCACCCATAATTTGGTCGCCGTCGGTCTTATCGTGCTGCAACAGCACTTCCGTGCCGGTGGAATTCGTCACTTTATAGTAACAATACGGCTCAAAATATTTGCCGCCGTTGCCGAATGACGCATAAGCCGCCGCCATTTGCAGCGTGGAAACGCCTTTATAAGTACCGCCGACGGCAAGAGAAGATGCGTTGATGTCGGTCGGGTCAACAAGGGTTGAAAGGCGGAATTTTTGGGTCGCAAAATCGAAGCTCTTTTGATAGCCCATTTGGCGTAAAATCTGCGCCGGAACGGTATTATAAGACTTACAAATCGCCTTTTGCACGTTGACATAGGAATCCGGAGAACCGGGGTCGTTGCCGTAGTTCACGGGGCCGTAGCCGCCGTTTTTCCCGTCAGTATAATAGTTCGGGATACCGTAGTTCTTAACTCTTGTGCTCCAGGTGACATATTTTTTTTCAATCGCGGGCGCATAAATCGTCAGCGGTTTAATCGAAGAACCGGGCTGACGGTAAGAGTTCGCCGCACGGTTCAGCCCGCGGTTTTCGGTCTTTTCACCGGCGCCGCCGACCATACCGACGATTCTGCCGCTGTAATCCATAATGGTCATAGCGGATTGCGCATCGTCAATTTTTTTGTTATATTTCGGGAACGAAATCTTATTGACATAAACCGTTTCCAAGGCTTCCTGAATGTCCATATCCACAGCGGAATAGATGCGCAAACCGCCGGAATAAATCATTGAAGACGCCTGCGAACGGGTATAGCCGTATTTGTCCATCAAATCCTGAATCACGCTTTGAATGACATAGTCGACATAATAGCTTTGAATTTTGGTTTCGGTTTGGGTCTGCTGAGAAGCAAGGTCGCCGGAGGGTACATAGTCTTCGCTGTTGGTAAAGACCATTTTATAGTTGACCGCTTCGTCGTGTTCTTCTTGGGTAATCATACCCTCTTCCAACATCATATCCAAGCAATAAAGCTGACGGGTGCGGTTTTTGTCGGGATGCAAAAGCGGGTCGTTGGAAGACGGTGCTTTTGTAATGGCAGCGAGCGACGCACATTCGGCAAGATTCAAATCCTGCACATTTTTACCGAAGTATTTTTCCGCCGCCGTCTGCACGCCGTAGCAGCCGTGGCTCATATAAACGGTGTTCATATAAGCTTCCAAAACCGTTTCCTTGGAAACATTCTTTTCAAGGTTTAACGCCATCAAAATTTCGTAAAATTTACGGTTTATGGTTCTCTTGTTTTCACCCGTCAGGTTTTTAATCAGCTGTTGGGTAAGCGTTGAACCGCCGGTGGAACCGCCGTCATGGAACACAGCGGAAAAGGTTCTGAACCAGTCGACGCCGTCATGGTCCGGGAAGCGTTTGTCTTCCAGCGCGATATAAGCATTCGCCAGATTTTGCGGGATTACGCTTTCATCTGGGTTTATGCTGTAAGTTACCCAAACGCGGTTCTGCTCGCCGTAAAGGCGGGTAAGTTCCACGGCTTCGTTATTGGAATCATACGCATAGATAATCGTGGTTTGGTCCTGATTTTCTTTATATTCTTCCAAATTGATTTTCGGGTCGCCGTTGACATAAGAGACCATGAACGACACTAGGTAAATGCCGACAATTAAAACGGTCAACAATGCCGTCAGGGCAAGCGCCAACAAAACCGAAATCAGCGTTCTTTTGTTCTTGCTGATCGGTTTGCGTTTGCGCACATTGGTTTTTCGCGGTTTGGATGCCATACAGTGCCTCCGTTTAATTTTTAAAGCTTAAAAAGCATGGTTTTTCCGAGAAAACAAATTTACAAGTTATTGTATCATATTTTTGCCTGTATTTCATTAAAAATTTCCAAATTTAGCCGAAATTTAATAAAATCCAGTCATTTTGGCAAAAATAAGCATAAAGGAAGTGACAAAATGCAAAAAACATTACTTCGCTGTATTCTGATTTCGCTTTGTGCACTTGTAATTTTGGGTTTATCCGCCGTTTTTTCTTTAAATGCCGGAGAAACCCCTGCCGCGGCAAACGAGGTCACGCAAGCCGCCGTACCGAAATACACATTTTCGCAATATCAGGGGCAGTTGGCGCTTTTTGAAAGAGGATTTGCCATGCCTGTTGAAATTTACGACGTCTATTTGGAAATGCTGCCCGCCGAGGAACAGCAACGCGTTATCAACGGTATTCCGGCGCAAACGGACGAAGAAATACAGAAAATTATTGAGGATTACACAAGTTGATTTTTATCTGTATATTTTTCTTGGATTTCGGGAGCGGAATTTCAAACATGCCCGGGAAACGCTCGTGGCAGTCGCAGGGTTTACCGTCCACGGTGACGGTATAGCGCCCTGTGTCTTTTAAAACGACCAACGCGACGCTGTCGGTTTCACCGTAATTGTCAAAAGTGCCTTCGAAAGCTGTGTTATCGCCGGAAAATTCCATATGTTCACAATAGGTGTCGAAGCCGGAATTGCAAGTCCCCGGGCAGAAATAGGCCGCTGCCCAAAGGTTGACCGGCGCGGAAAGTCCGCCGAAGTTGTGGAACCAGCCGCCGCGCCCGGTTTCGATGCTGAACATTTCAAAGGTATAGTAGGAATACTCGACTTCGCGCTTCCACGCTTTCAGCGCCGTTTCGGCAATTCGATAAGCGAAATCCGTTTCGCCGAGGTCTAACATGGTTTTCCAGACAAACCACTGGTGCGAAAGCCAGACGTTGCCGTTCCAATAACCGTTGGGCAAATAATACCCGGCGGTGCGGTCCACGGCGCTGATGCCGACCGGCGTGAACATTTCATCGTCGCTTTTTAAGTGTGACAAAATGATTTCGCGCTGTTTTGCGGTTACGGCACCGGCAATCAGCGGGTAAATACCGTCCATGGTCTTATCGAGGTTTTCGCCGCTGTCCGAAAGGAATTTGCCGGTCGGGTTCCCGTCGTCATCATGGAGAACATAAGAGAAGTACCCGCAGGTTTCGTCCCAAGACCAGGTTTGCAAAGCATTTGTTATACGGGCGATATCTTCGTCGTATTGGCGCATATCGTCCGTGCGGTCTAAGTGCTCGGCAACGATTTTCAGCATTTTCGCCGTGCGAATCACCTGCGAAGAAGAAATCGCCGGCGCGCAGTATTTCTGAATTCCCTTTTGGTACATTGCCTTTTGCGGCGGGAGGTCGTCCATACCGCTGCAATTGTAGAAATAATCGAACGTGGTGGTCATGCCGCTTTTAAACTTAGCGGTCGTTGAACCGTTGATTTTGCCCGCCAAAAAGTCGTAAAACAGCTTGGCGCGGTCGTAATAGGCGTAAAGCTCGGTTTTGTCGTTTGCGCCTTTGAGCATTTCAAAGTACTGGTACAAGTGCACCGGCACAGGCGAACCGTGCAGCAAAAACGCATAGTCCGGGTTATCCTTATCGCTTAAATACATATCGAGAATGTAGTCGGCAATTTTCGGGGCGAACATAGTCATATCAAGCCCGATAAAGCCCGAATCCCACGTGTAGAACGAATCCCAGCGTTTGCCGGGCGTGTGGTGCACGACATATTCCCCGTGGCAGTAAAGCGGATAAACCGTGTTTTGGAACATGGCAGCGCGCAGAAGCTGGTTGGAAAACGCATAAGGCTCGCCGGCTTTGGTGTATCCGAGGGGTTCGAGCGACGCCGCGGCAGCTTTATAAATATTTTCATAAGATTCCGGGGTTTTATAAGCCGTCTCACCGTAGGAAATCACAGCGTATTCCACGAGGGTAGAATGCGACGGCATGAAAATGGTGTGCACAACGGTATTGTGGAAAAAGCCCGGGTCACTGTGTTTTTCAGAGAACGAGCCGGAAAACTGCTCGAGCATATCTCCGAAGCTTTCGTCCGGCTGGGTAATACGAGATGTGGGGCTGTCTTCGAGCGCACCGGTCGGGAAATTGCGGAAACGGGTGTCCGCGTTGAATGTACGCAGGACAAACGGTTTTTCGATACCCTCATATTGACAGACCGCTTTTGCGCCGTCTTTATAAAGTTCTGTGGTTACTTCCGGCTCAAATTGAAGCGCTTTTTCTTCGACTTTCACAAAAGGTGCGTCGTTTTCTTCGGTGACGGCTAAAAAGTCAAGTTCCACGCCGCCGGTACCTTTGGAAATCAACTCGATTTCAAACGCATTTTCATTTTTGTTTTCAAGCGGGAACACGGCGTTTTGCAGCTTGTCCGAAGCAGTAAAAACAACAGGTTTTCCGTTTAAAGAAAATGTTGAATCTTTATCGCTCGTGGTTCTGTAACGAACGACTAAAACAGGCTTATCAAAAGTTGTTTTTGAAGGCAGAGAATAGACGACCCTATCCCCCACTTCTTCGCCGAATTTCGGGTATTTCGGTAAAATATAGCGGTTGTTGTCTCGGTCGCCGAGTCCTCTGTGCCCGACGAAGGTATCGTCGAAAAACTCGCCTTTTTTCATCGCGTCCATGCACTCTTCATCCCACGGGCGTTTGGTGTGGTAATCATAAGAAACATAGTCGAGCGCGTCTTTATAAAGGCACTTGTCCGGCAAAGAAAGTGTGACCGCGCTGCGGCACGGAAATTCAAGGCTTGAAAAGAAATTTACAAGGCAATTTTGCGTCAATTCGGAGTTGTTGAAAAGCTCGGTACGAACCAGGACGCTTTCATCGTCTAATTTCGTAAACGAAACGTCGGCGTAAATGACGTCTTTCCACTCCAAATCGCAGCGATAGGAATAATGGGAATAATCGCTTTTCGCCGTCCACGGATGAACACCGACCGGAATGGTCACATTCGGCGGGCAGGTGTTGGTGTTCGACACCGCCGGGCTTACGACCAAGTCGAAGCGAACGCCCTTTTCTTCCTTGTGATTCACAATTCGGGAAATGCCGCTGTATTTCTTGGAATACGGACCCCAAAGCGGCATGACCTTTGCCATTTTTGTCATAACTAACGCGCCTTTCTGAATTCGGTCTAATTGTGAAAAAACCTCATTCTGACGAATGAGGTTTTAAAATGGAGCGGGTGATGGGAATCGAACCCACACAGCCAGCTTGGAAGGCTGGAATTCTAGCCATTGAACTACACCCGCGTTTTGCAACGGTGATAATTTTATCAAAAATCCGCTGCAATGTCAATATTCTTTTTGCTGAAAAACGGCGCTTTATCAAGGGTCAAATCGATCACGCAAATCCTCTAAAGTCTTTTTTTCGATTCTGGAAACATATGAGCGGGAAATGTGTAATTGTTCCGCAATTTCACGCTGGGTTTTCGGGAAATTGCCGTCTAAACCGTAACGCGCAATTAAAATCTGTTTTGCACGTGTTTCGGGCATTTCATCTATAAGTTTTCGAAGGCGTTCGATTTTAATTTTGGTATCTAAATCGTCGGCTATTGTATCGTCTGTAAAAATAATCTCGGAAAGTGTTAAAGGATTCCCCTGCGGGTCGGTGTCAATCGGCTCGCTCATGGAAATATCCTGCGCGCTCTTCTTTTGATTGCGGAAATGCATTAAAATTTCATTTTCAATGCAACGAGACGCGTAAGTGGCAAGGTGCGTCCCTTTGTTTTCGTCAAAAGAACCGATACCTTTGATAAGTCCAATCGTACCAATCGAAATCAAATCGTCCTGGTCGGAATAAGACGAATAATATTTCTTGATAATATGGGCGACCAGGCGTAAATTGTGCTCAATTAACAAATTGCGCGCTTCCATATCCCCCGCGTGGTATTTTGCCAGCGCCTCGCGTTCCTCTTTCGGCTTTAAGGGTTTCGGGAACGAGCCCGCGCCCTCAATATGCAAAAGCAAGTAAAGCATATGGGAACTAATGGCGGAAAGCAACTCGAAAAGCATAAAAACACCCCTTCTCATGCTTTACTTATATGTGAAACCTTCCGCCGATTTGCAAGTCCCGAAAAAAACAGGAAACCACCGGACAAACGCCCGGTGGCCTCCCTTGCAACCAACAATATAAGAAAGTATCGGTCAGAATTGTTCGTCGCCCTGTAAGGCGTCGTACCCTTCTTCGCCGGTACGAACTTTGACGACATTTTCGACATCGTAAACAAAGATTTTGCCGTCGCCGATGTTGCCGGTATAAAGCGCTTTTTTCGCAGCTTCGATAAGCGTGCGGACCGGAACCGCGGAAACCACAATATCCACCTGAACCTTGGGGTTCAAATCCATGCTTTCAATTTTAACGCCGCGATAGTAGCCGGTTTTACCTTTCTGAATACCGCAGCCGACGGTCATACCGGTAATGCCGACCGCATCCATAGCGGCTTTGAGCGCTTCAAAGCGGGACTCTTTGCAGATGATTTCCACTTTGGTGATTTTCTTGCCGGCGTTTTCGGGAGCAGAGGAAGATTTGACTTCCACCGGTACAGCCGCTTCCACGGGAACCGCGGGTGTTGCAGGCGCGGGAACGATGTCGGCAAGCGTCGGGTCGGCGGAGAATTCAAACCCGGCATAAGCCGAAGTAAGACCGTGTTCCACGCTGTCCAAACCGGCAATTTCTTCTTCGGGAGAAACACGCAAGCCGTGGAATTTTTTAATTAACGCGAAGGTGATAATCATCATAACGATTGTGTAAGCCAAAATGGAAACGACGCCGAGCGCCTGAACACCGAGCTGACGGAAGCCGCCGCCGTAGAACAGACCGCCGTCGGTCGCGAACAAGCCGACCGCAAGCGTGCCCCAAATGCCGTTGCCGAAGTGGACGGCAACCGCGCTGATGACCGCGCTGTAAATGCAGTAAGCGCTGAATTTGGTGCGCTCTGCCATAGCGCCGGAAACAATTGTTGCCGCGGTTGCACAGAAGACAAGGCTAAACACGAAACTGGACCAGTTGTAGTTATCCCAGTTTGTGAAAATGTCGAGGTTCGGCATGCCGATGACCCCGGCAATATAATCTTCGGCAAGCATCAAGCGCTGCCGATGGTGACAAATACGACGGACCCGATACAAAAGTCCATCAGGTTTTTCATAATGATATTACCGGCATTTTTTGCGCGCGTAAAGCCCGCTTCCACCATTGCGAAGCCGCACTGCATGAAGAACACCATTGCCGTACCGACTAAAAACCATACGCCGAAGGTGAGGCTTGATGCCGCTTCCATAAATTCTGCCATAAATCATTCTCCTCCCAAAAAATTCGGCGCGCAAGGGGCAGCTGTTCCCTTGCACGCCGTTGTGCTTCAAACAACAATTTTGCTTTCTCCGGAGCAAAAGCAAAAGGAAAAGGCGCTGTGAAGGTTTTCTTCACAACGCCTTTGTTGTTATGCAAAAATAATACGCCTACTTACTCAACAAGTCAATAACAAAATGGTGAAAAATTCGGATTTTGTTGCTTTGCATGAGTTTTTTCAAAAAATGAATTTACAGTTTAATATAGTTTTCACAATTCCTATGCAAACGCAAATTTCTTTGGTATAATACCCATTGGAGTGATAAATTTTATGCAGGAACGATATAATGCCTTTAGCGACGCCGTAACGCAGGAATTCGGCGAAAAACTTTATAAGCTTTCGCTTTCCGCGGGCTGCACCTGCCCGAATCGGGACGGAATGCTGGACACACGCGGGTGCATTTTTTGCAGCGCGGACGGCAGCGGCGATTTTGCCGAAAGTACACAAGGCAGCATACACGAACAAATTGAGCGCGCCAAAACACAGGTACAGAAAAAGTTTAAGGGCGAGCACTATATCGCCTATTTTCAAAGCTACACGAACACCTATGGTGACGTAAAAAGGCTTTCTGAAATTTTTAACGCCGCAATACACGAAGACTGCATTCGCGCGATTTCCATCGGAACGCGGCCGGACTGCCTTTCCGATGAAATTTTAGAAATGCTCAAAGCGCTGCAAGCAGAAAAGCCGGTGTTTGTGGAGTTAGGGCTGCAAACCATTCACGAAAGAACCGCGGAATTTATCCGGCGCGGCTATCCCCTTTCGGTCTATGACGAAGCGGTAAAAAAGCTAAACAAAATCGGTGTTCGGGTTGTGACGCACGTCATTTTAGGGCTTCCGGGCGAAACACGCGAAGAAATGCTCGAAACCGTGCGGTATGTCGGGGAAAGCGGCGCAGAGGGCATCAAACTTCAGCTTTTGCATATCTTACGCGGCACGGATTTGGAAACGCTTTATAATAAAGGCGCATTTCAGACGATGACGTTGGAGGAATACGCTGACTTACTTTGCGACTGCATCGAGATTTTGCCGCCGGAAATCGTTATCCACCGCCTGACCGGCGATGCGCCGAAAAAGCTGTTGGTAGCACCCCTTTGGTCAGCGGACAAGAAAAGAGTGCTCAACACAATACAACGTACTTTTAAAGACAGAGATGTCCGACAAGGTGCAAAAACGGGCTGTCTTTTATAGACAGCCCGTTTTGATTGGTTTGGTTTTACGCTTCGGCGGTTGTGGAAGCCGCGGCGGTTGTAGTAGCTTTCGCCGTCTCGTGAAGTTCCTCCAATTTTTCCAAAAGCGCTGATTTTACGCGCGCATCCGGCAAAGCGGAAATCGTAGAAAACGTATCTTTGTAAATCGCGTCTGTCGGCGTTTCCTCGTATGCTGCAAGCTTGGTTTCCGCCAAGGTGTAGCTTTGCACGCCGGCGGCATTGGTCAGCACCACTTTGCTGCCGAGGTTTTTCATATCGCTTTTTTTGGCGTAATCATAAAGCGAAATGTTCATATCGGTATTATTGGAAATACCGCTGACGCTTCCCGTTGAAGAATACTGCCAAATTTTGTAGGAATAACGGAAGTCCGTGTTTTTAGAAGTATAGTGCGCAACCCAAATGTTGTAAGAGGACAGGCGGGAGAATTGCAGCTCGTCATCATAAAACGATTTGCTTGCGTAAACACCGGGAGCATAACCGGCATTTTTGACTGCCTCACAAAATGCCACGGCAATGTCGGTGCGCTTGGACTTGGAAAGGCTGTCCGCGCGGCCGTCACGGTCGGGGTTTGAATACTCCGTATCGAAATAAATCGGATATTGAATCCCGTATTGCCGCGCGATATTGACGCACGCGCCCGCTTCTTCGAGTGCTTCATCAATACTGATTGCCTGGCTGAAGAAATAAAGCCCGACAGCTATCCCCGCCTTTTTGGCGTTGACAATATTGGTTCGGACATTTTTGTCAAGCGTGACCGGTTTAATCGGCGTGCTTGTGCCGTAGCCGCGGAAGCCGACACGGATAATTGCAAAATCAATGCCGTCCGCTTTGACTTTGCTCCAGTTGATTGTGCCGTTCCACTGGGAAACGTCAATGCCGACGAGTGAAGCTTTCGCGCCGTAGGAATTGAAGTAATAATTGCGGTTGCCGATTTTCTGCATCCCAGTTAAAGGCTTGTGGCTGTTATTGAAATAGAACTGCGCACCGTCAATCGTTTGCCAACCGGTGAGGTTACTTGTATCAGCATAGACAAAATCTGTATATTTCGATTGAACGCCTACACCGCCCGTTGACGGCAACGGTGTCGGCTTATATTCCGGCAGGGCTTCGCCGCTTCCGGAAGAGGTCAACGACTCATCTTTTACCTTGTCGTTACCTTTGTCTTCGTCTTTCTTTTTGTCGCCGGTTGCGACTTGTGTTTTTACGTTGGTCTTCGCTTTATAAACGACCTTTTTTGTAGTCTCTTCTTCGGTTGTTGTTTCTGTCGTTGGAGCGGCCGTGGTTTCCGGGGCCTGCGTTTCCGGCTCGGTTGTCACAGCGACCGGCGCCGGCGGGATATAGCTTTCCGCCATGGTTTCGCGGAACATGGTCGGCGCAAAAGAAGTGGTAAATAATGCAATCACCAAAGACACGGCAAACAAAGCCGACATGCTGATGCCGTGCAGAATTTTCTTACCGAATCCACTAAGCGGACGCTTCAAAAAAAACACCCCCGAACTAAAACTCGGGGATATTATAACATACTGTTCAAAAAAATGCAAATTTTCCTTGATATATAGGGAATTTTTGGAAATTCAGGCAAATTTTCGCAAAGCGAAACAAATGCCGTTGTCGTTATTGGAAAGCGTTATAAAGTCGGCGGCGTTTTTGGCAGGGGTTTGCGCGTTTGCCATCGCAACACCGATACCGGCGGCGCGAAGCATGGTAATATCATTAAAGCCGTCGCCGCACGCCATGGTTTCCGAGCGGTCAATCCGCAGACGTTCGGCAAGTTCTAAAATGGCAGTGCCTTTGTCGCAGCCGATTGTGGTAATTTCTAAGAAAAACGGCTCGGAACGGAACACGCAGACCGGAAGCCCTTTCAAGCGGTCACGCAGTTTGATTTCTGCGTCACTTAAAAAGTCCGGCGTGCCGGTAATTAAAAACTTCGGTGTCGGCCACGTAAGTGTTTCCCGAAGCGAACGGACTCTTTGAATTTCCAAACGGTTTACCGTGGTTTCCATTTTGAAATAATCGTCATTCGCCTTTTCGGTCACAGCGACATCATGGGAGGAATAGGCGGTCAAAGGTAAATTCAAATCTTCCGCCGCATCAAAAATCGCGGGGTACACTTTCGGCGAAATGCTTTTTTGCGAAAGCAGTTCCCCGGTTCGCACGGAAAACGTCCGCGCGCCGTTATAAGAAATCACATAGCCGCCGTAACGGCGCAGTTCCAGCTCTTCAATATAGCGCGCGATGCCGTGTGTCGGTCGACCGGACGCCAAAACAAAAACGCCGCCGCGTTTCATAAACAACTGCAGGTCCTGTTTTGTTTGCTCTAAAATCTCTTTTTCGTCGTTGACAAGCGTGCCGTCAATATCGGACGCAAGCAATTTAATCTTCAATATGATCACCTCAATGACACAATATATTGTACGCCGCAAGGCACTTTTCGGTCAATACCGCGAAACATAGAGATTTTTTCTAAGGATTTCAAATTTTTGTATGGTTCGACAAAATTTTTATGGAAATAAAAAAAGCAGCCGGGAAAAACCGGCTGCCCAAAAGTGATAAATTGTATAGATTAAACATCTTGCTCGCGCTTGCGTTTTACTGCGCCGGCACAAAAGCCGGCGGTCAACGCCACGGGAATTAAGAATACAAAGGCGGAAGTAACTTGACGACCTGCGGTGGTCGGAATGTCGGCATCGTCCACCGAAGTATTCTCGCCGGAATCCGTCTCCCCTATCGCCGCGGCAGCTTTGGTAATGGCAAAGCTGTCGATTTTTGTTGCTCTTCCGTTTTCGACGGTGTAGGCATCAAAATACAGGTTATCGCCGTCAATCGAAATGGCGGAGAAGACAGGTGCGTTCGCATTGACAATTTTCGCCGCACGCGGGAACGCGGAATCGGTAAGCGCGGCGTCTTTGGTTTGGTAATATTTCACGCCGGCGCAGCCGTCAATCGCATACACCGTGCCGTCGGGGTTGACCATCGCGCTGTAAGACGAACCATTGTGCTGAATTGTGCGCTCGGTCACCGTGCTCACGGCGTTTGCGTTCATCGGCGCTGTGCGCAGATAAACGTGGTCGTGCCCTTGCAAGACAACGTCAATATCCAACTGCGGCATCAGCACGGAAAGCTGTTTGCGAAGCGCGGTCACATCGTCATCGGCATAGTGCGAGCCGTTCGAGTAAACCGCTTTGTGCAGCGCAACAATTTTCCACGGTTTGTCGCTTGCGGCGGCATCCGCCTGCAGCCAAGCGAGCTGGTCGGCGCTTAAGGTATTGTCGGATTTGAGGTCGTTGGTATTGAGCACCATGAAGTGCGCGTTGTTGTAGTCATAGGAATAATACACGCCCTGTGTGGTGTCCTGTTCGGGGTATTCGAGCAGGAAGTTTTCCACGGTGGCGTAGTCCATATTGGTTTCGTGGTTGCCGGTTGCCGGCATCATGGCCGTATTCAGCAAATCGGAGGAAGCGGTATTAAACACCCAGTTCCATTGTTTGAAGTTTTTGCCGCTGTCCACCACGTCGCCGGTATGGACAATGAATTTTGCCTGCGGATATAAGTTAAATGCGGTGTCGACAACCTGCGCCCAGGTTTCATACTGGCGCTCAATCCCCGCCTGGCTGTCGCTCATATGGAAGAAGGTAAAGGCGTCGGAATTGTCAGCCATTTCCATAACGCCGACATCGCTCCACCAGCCGAGCGAAGCGTCGCCCACGCGATAGCAGTATTTTTTGCCGGGCGTAAGGCCGGAAACGCGAATCATATGGCGGTTGACGTCAAACGAATAGGAAATCACGCCGATGACGCCCAAATCCACGCCGGGGATTTCTTTTGTCACCTTTGCGGTTTTCGAGACAATATTGCTGCCGGTTGTGGGTTTTCCCGTGAATTTCGGGTTTTCGGAATACGGCACAATTTCAATATCGGTGCCGGTTACGCTGGTTTTGGTAAACCAACTGAAATTCCGAGTGGTTGCCGCGTTGCTGCCGAACGTCACAGCAATGCCGGACGGCAGGCGTAAATCTTCTGCGGTCGGTGTGACGGGGACTTTGCCGCTGTATGTAATCACCGCGTTATTGTCCATGCGCACGCCGGGGTTTGTATCGGTCGTGAAGTCTGTAATCACGTTGTAAAATTCATAGGCGATGGTCTCCATTTGGCTTTCGGTCAAATAGGCGTCCGTGTAATAATTGAGCACATCGTCTAAAGACTTATATTCCACAATGCCCGCCGCGAAGAAAATGTTGATAAGCTGCATTAAGCTCGGTTGCGGGACCATGGCCGTCAGGTTGTTTTCATCGCCCGCGGCAATAATCTGGGTTAAAATTTCGCCGAGCAAAAGTTTGGTGTCTTCGTCGTTGGAATTGCGTAAAATCCCGACCACGTCAATATGAATATTTTGGAGAATTTCATCTTCCAAAACATCGTGCAGCAGCACGTCAATCAGCGTATCCAAAAGGGTGTCGGCAATTTCGCCGCGTTCAAAGCGCGCAAGAACATCGTTCATAAACGGGTCGTCGCTTCTATCCTCGTCACCGCTGTATATATAGGCAAGGCACGAAGACGCTGCATCGGCAAATGTGCCGGGTTTCGAGGCGTCACCAAAACCGAAAGTAGAAATAAACTTCGTACACGGCAAATCAGACACCTGCAAAGAGGTTACTTTTCGAATGGCGCTATCTAAAACCGCAATCAAATGCTCTGTGCCGTCCGCGCCGTCGAGATAGACGGACTCAATTTGGTCGCAGACATTTTTAATAAGCAGTTTCAGAGAAATTTTGGTGACGCCCGCAATCGAGCCGATGCCGGAATCCTCGGAAAGCAGGGAATCCAGCGCGCCGTCCAAATCCAAACTGTTGGAAAGGAAACGGTACAAACTCCCCGCCTCTTCAATTCCGGGCAAGAGGTTATATTCGAGCTGATAGCGCAGCATATTGATGACAAATTCGTTAATATCGCTGCCGCCGAAATTAAGCGCGAACGCGGTGTATTTATACGGCTTCGGGTAAGTGACGCCGAATGCGGTAACAGGTCGGGAATTGTCAATATCCACGGTTTCATATTGCGCGGTCACTTTTCCGGAAAGGCTTGTATTATCGAACGTGACAATGCGCAAATAGCACGGGTAGCTTAACAGCGACGCAGACGAACAGTCGGTCAGCGTTTCGCCGTTGTCGGAGGTGTGGGAAGCGATGTCGGTCATGTGAATGTGCCCGGTAAAGGCAAAGTGCATACCGGCGTCGGCAAAACTTTCACAGACGTTCTGCCAGTTTTCAATCGGGAACGCGGTGAACAGATTGTCTTCATATTCAAAATGCTCGACGAGATTGAAATGGGTAAGACCGATAACGGTAAGGCCTTTCGCTTTGGCGTCGGCAATTTGCTCGAGCGCCCACTCCATTAGTGCTTCGGAATATGCGCCGCGCGTTTCACCCTCATTTTTGCCGTCGGAGTTGCTGTCAGCGGAATAGCAAGCGCCGTCGAGCGCAATTAGGCGGTAACCACCCTCAAGCGTTGCGGCATAAGAAAGCATACCGGCTTCTTCCCCTTCGGGCGGCGTAAAGAACGCGTCGGCGAGGTCATAGCCGAGGTCGGCGTAAAGCTCGCGGAACTCTTCGGGCTCAGTCGTGCGTGTGGTTTCAAATTTGCCGTTGTTAAACGCAGCGGCGTCAGAGATTCTGCGAATATCGTGGTTGCCGTTGATGACAAGCACCTGAATACCGGTGCGGTCTTCAAAATCTTTCAGCTTTTGGGAAAGCGCACGATGCCCCTCATATTCACCGTTTTTGGTCAAATCCCCCGGAATTAATATGTATTTGATGTCGCGGGTTTTCGCCTGCTGTTCATATTCATACAGCGCGTTGTCCAAAAGCGCGTCGGCAAGGTAAGAGGTAGACGCATTGAGTTTGGACGCATCGATAAACGCCTGCACGTCGGAGCCCATGAGTGACTCGGGATAATAGTGCAGGTCGCTGATCACCCCGAACGTCAGCTGATCATTACCGACGGCGACGGAGCGGATCACCGCGGACGGCACGACAGCCAAAAGGAGTGAAAAAGCCAGCAGCAAAGCGCCGAAGCTTGCCATTTTCTTTTTGAACTTTCCCATACTTTTCCCTCGATTCTGTTTATATTTTCCCGTTATAGAATGAGTATAGCATAGGTGATTTTATATTTCAACTAAAATTTTTAGGACTTTATCGCTAATTTTTAAACAATTTCAACATTAAATCTTCCCCTGTCGATTATTTTCGCGTTTTGCTTCCTGCTCCAAAAGCAAAATCACATAATCCAGCTTTTTGTGGAGGTCTTTTAAAATGATTTCGCTTTTCAAATTGACTTTATAATCATTTTCGCTGCGAAGACGGTCTTTTTCTTCCTGGCGCTTTTGGCTCATCATAATAAGCGGCGCCTGAATTGCCGCCACGCACGACAGCACCAAATTCAGTAAAATAAACGGATAAGGGTCAAAGGCACGTAAAGCGGCAAGATTATTAAAAACAATCCACAAAACCAAAACGCCGGTAAAGGTCAAAATAAACGTCCAGCTTCCGGCGAAAGCCGCCATTTTATCCGCCGCTTTTTGTCCGAACGTTTCTTTTCCCTCCCCTTTTTGCGACACGGTATTTTCCAAAAGCAAGTGGATAATTTCTTCGTTGCTCATGTTGTCGTGCGGTGTATTTAAAATAAAGCCGAGCAGTTCTTTGTCGTTCAATTTGTTCACCTCGGATTTAGTATCGAAAAAATTAAGCCGTTTATGCAGAAACAAAAAAGCCCGTTTCCAACGAAACGGGCTTTCGGGTTATTTCTTATTTTTTCGATAAAGCGGAACAAGGAAATACGCCATAGAACCGAACAGCAGCAGGATAAACACCGGCAAAAAAGCTTTGGGCAGGTTTTCCCCGGTCAAGGTGTATACGGTTAAGAAACTGAACGCACCGCTTACAAGCACCATCATGGTGTCAAGCATATTGCGAAGACGCTTATATACATATTCCCGGTTTTCGTCGGTAAGCTCGAGCCCGCCGGTGTTCCAGATTTTCGGAAACCGGCTGACGACGCCTAACAAGATCACCAGTACCCAACCGAAGATCGGCACAATCAGCAATTCCAACTTTTTTCCGTAGCGGTCAATTTCGCCTTGGAAATTGTAATGCATCGGCACAAGTTCGGGCAGTTCTTTCCATTTTACGGCGAGCCAAATACAGGTTGCAAGCAAAAGGAAAGCGCTGATTAAATAGGTCGCCCGGTCGTATTTTGTCCATTTCGGGCGCATGATTTACTCCTTTTCGGGCTTTGCGTCGGTTACAAGTTCCTTTAAGCCGGTTGCAAGCCCCGCAAGGCTCTGGATTTCCGACGGAATGATAATCTTGGTGGCTTTGCCATCGGCAGCTTTTGCGAAAGCGTCCAAACTCTTAATGGCAATGACGGCTTCACCGGGGTTCGCTTCGTTAATCATGCGAATGGCGTCTGCATTGGCTTTCTGCACGGCGAGGATGGCCTGCGCTTCACCTTCAGCTTCGCGGATTTTCGCTTCTTTCACAGCTTCAGCGCGCAAAATCGCCGCCTGTTTTTCCGCTTCCGCGTTGAGAATCTGCGATTCCTTATGACCTTCGGCCACCAAAATCTTACTTGCCTTTTCGCCTTCCGCCGTCAAAATCGCTTCACGGCGCTGACGTTCGGCTTTCATCTGTTTTTCCATCGCATCCTGAATTTCACGCGGCGGAATAATGTTCTTCAGTTCCACGCGGTTGACCTTGATGCCCCACGGGTCAGTCGCTTCGTCCAAAATCACGCGGATTTTGGCGTTGATGGTGTCGCGCGAAGTTAAGGTGCTGTCGAGTTCCAACTCACCGATGATATTACGAAGCGTGGTTGCCGTCAGATTTTCAATCGCGGACATCGGCGCTTCAACGCCGTAGGTGTAAAGCTTCGGGTCGGTAATCTGGAAGAAAACGACTGTGTCAATCTGCATGGTGACGTTATCTTTCGTGATAACGGGCTGGGGCGCGAAGTCCACAACCTGTTCTTTTAAGGACACGATTTTTGCCACTCTTTCAAAAAACGGGATTTTGACATGAAAGCCGGTTTGCCAAGTTGTTCTGTATGCGCCGAGGCGCTCAATGACATAGGCCTTGGACTGCGGCACAATCTTGATATTGGCAACAACAATCAAAAGGATTAAAAGTACGATTCCTAATAAAATGTATAACATAGATAACCCTCCTTATTTGGTTTCATCTTTTTTGCGGACGATGAGTTTCACACCGTCCATTTTTTCTACGGTGACAACTGTCCCTTCGGGAATCACGGCGTCGTCCGCCGCACGCGCTGTCCACACATTGCCGAGCACTTTCACCTGGCCCTGCGCTTTCAGGTTGTTAATTTCTTCCGTGACCACGGCATCGGCGCCGATGCAGCGGTCCGCGTTGGTCTTTTGCAATTTTGTCGCGGTCAATTTCTTTACGAACGGTCTTGTCGCCGCCAGGCAAACGCCGGACACGAGCACAAACAGAGCCATCTGCCAAATCTCATTAAGTCCGAACAAATGCGCTAGCAATGCCGCCAAGGCGCCAACCGCGAACCAAATCGACACAAGCTGCGTCGTTGCCGCTTCCAACACCAGAAACACACCCAGCAAAACAACCCAAAGGATAGTAAGCCCTGTATCGGAAAGTGGTAACATTTTTCTCACCCGCCTTTCTTAAAACACATAAGCCTTATGCGTTATGTGCATCATAGCATAGGTCCTACCGCTTTGCAAGAGGTGCAAATTTTTATAAAATTATGATTTTTTCTTAAGAAACAGAAGCTTTTTGAAAATATTTTTATAAAAAGCTTTTTCCTGAACATAAAATAAGCTTTTGTGAACCTATTTTGTGTAAAAACGCCTTCAAAAATCAAAATGCATATAAAAATAGGGTCGCTTTTCAACTTTTTAAGTTCAAGTGACCCTGTAAAATTTTTTCGCAAAATTTTTAAAGTGTATCAAATGATACAAAATTTAGCTTATACTCCCCTGTGACCGGGTCGGGCGTGACATAATCCGCAAAGACCAAGCGGTTTTCACTGTATAATATCGCGACACTCCTTTTGGTATGCGCCGGCGCGCACGTGGCGGGATTGTTAAAAAGGGCGGCTCGGTAGGTTTTCAAGTTTTTGTCCGGCACTTGCAGCGCCTGCGGCAACACGCCGGAGGAATTTGTGGCAAGCCGGTCGCACACCATTTTGTCGCGCAGCACGCGGGCATCAACGTTAGGAAGCGAGGCAAAATAAGAGAATAGTGCGCCGGTGAACGCGTCAAGGGATTTAATGTCGCAAGGTTCGTGCGCCTTTTTCCATTCGGCAAAGCCGGAAAACAGCGAAAACGGCGTTTTGCCACAGGTTTGCAGCACATAAGCTGTCGTGCGCCGAAACCGACCGCTGTTATAAATGCGGTCAAAAGCGTCTTCCGTTTCGTGGAGCATCTGCAAATCTTCTTTGGAAAGCCACGGCGTGGAGGTAACTTCATAGGGCGGCGCATCGCAAAATGTGCAGGGATATTCTTCCGGCTCTTCGCGCATCGGCGCGCCGTATAAAAGCTTTAAAAAGCCGAATTGGAGCATGTCGGGTGAAAGTGCATAAGCGCGGTTAAAGCTCTCTGCAAAGGTTTTTGCGTCCTCAAACGGCAGACCGGCGATTAAATCGATATGGATATGGATATTCCGCGGGGCAATCAGCGCGCGGATATTGCGTTCAAGCCTTTGAAGGTCGGTTTTTCGGTGCACCGCGGCAAGCGCTTTTTCACAAAAGCTTTGCAGGCCGATTTCAAGCTGCACCGCGCCTTTCGGGACGTTTGCAAGGCAAGAAAGCAGGCGGTCGTCTAAAATATCGCCGGCAATTTCAAAATGGAAGCAAACGCCTTGCGGGATTTCCTTGCCGTAATGTTCTGTAATAAAAGAAATCAGTTCACAAGCTCTCGCCCGGTTGGCATTAAAGGTGCGGTCCACCAATTTTATGGTCTTAGCGCCTGAGGAAGCTAAACGCAGCAAATTGGCTTTGGTGGTCTCGAGGTCAAAAAAGCGCACTGTGCCGCACCGTCCGGACAGGCAAAACGCGCAGGAATAAGGACACCCGCGCGAGGTTTCCAAATAAGCGATTCGCCCGTGCAGGGCTTTAAAATATTCTTCGCTGTAAGGCGACACCGGGTCTTCTTTCGGGAGATAAGGGGCAGCTATGTGCACACCTTTTTCCGTGCGGAAACTTAAAGCCGGCACCTGTTCCCACGGCGTACCGGTTAAAAGAGAAAGCAAAAATGCGGCAAAGGGGTATTCCCCCTCCCCGGAAAGGACGGCGTCGGCTTCGGGGAGCGTCTGCAATACATTTTCAGGGCGGTAGCCGACTTCGGGACCGCCCAACACAATTTTCACCTGCGGCAAAGCTTTGCGCACGGCTTTTGCGAGTGCAAACACGGCGGTGACGTTCCAAATGTAAGTTGAAAAGCCAACCACTTCCGGCTGTTCTTGTAAAACGCGGTCAAACACCGCTTCTTTCGGTTCGTTGACCGTCCCCTCCACGACCACCGCCTGCACTGTCAGCGGGCAATAGGCTTTAACGCCGGCGAGCAGGCACCACGGTGCTAACGAAGAATGGATATATTGTGAATTTAAACTGCAAAGGACAACTTTCATAAAATCCCCTTATGTACGAACCTTGATACCGAACAGCCCGACAAGTTCGGACGCCTGAAAAGCATTCACCGTAACTCCGCGCAATTCTTTCGGCGGGTCGGAAACCGTCGGCGCTTCAAACGTACATTCCGAAAGATCCACGCCGCCGAGGTCCGCTTGAAAAAGATTGTTTTGCGAAAATACGCTGCCCACACACTCCGGCTTTTGCCATTTTGTGCGTGAAAGAGAAGCGCAGGTAAAATTGGTGTTCTCCGTTTGAAAAGTCCGCAAAGCGCCGCTGTCAAACACGGCGTAAGAAAAATTGCTGTCGGTCATTCGGACATTTTTAAAAAGCGAGTTTTTAAAATTTGCGCCGACTGCCTTACAATTCAGAAACACACAGCGTTCAAAATAAGCGTCCGAGAAATTACAGCCGGAAAAATTGCAATCTTCAAACAGGACATCACAAAAGCTTGCGTTTTCAAAGGTACAGTTTTGAGCCACAAGCCCCGAAAAAACACTGGCGCGCACTTCCAAGCGAAAAAAATCTGCTTCTAAAATACGGGCTGGCGCGGTTTTTATACCGGCAATCGCACGTTCCGCGTCAAGATAAGGCTTTGAAAACTTTAGAAAATCGTCGACCGGAATTAAAGTTTCCGGCAGTTTCGGTGTCATAGGCTTCATAAATTCTCCTAAAGGCTTACAGGCAAAAAAGCGGACGCAAAATGCGTCCGCCGATTTTTAAACTTTTGGTGCTTGCTGCGCTTGGGCTTTCTGTTTTTCCTCATCTTTTTTCGCAATGCTGTTGGTGTTAATCGTATTGCGATAGACCCAAAAGCGGCAAACAAGGAATTCCGTTGTCATATTGCAAAGCATTGTGACCGCCAAAACAATATATTCGTTGATGCCCGAACTTTCCGCCAAGTTGCCGAGATACGTGGAAACCGGCGTGAAAATGCAATAATAAATCGCGATTTTCAGCATCGCAATCGGTACATTGTTTGCCGATTTAAACGTGTAACGGCGGTTGACCGTGAAGTTGTAAAGCACGGAAAGCACCAAAGCCGACAAATAGCTGAGCCAATAATGCAGATGTGCGATTTCGTTGAGCAACGTAAACGTTACAACCTGAATAATTCCGGCGCCCATGGAGAACGCGACAAACTTCACAATCTGCACAGCCGTTTGCTTCGGCGTCAGCTTCACTTTGTTTTCTTTGTTTTCCATAAAAACCACTCCAAAAAAATAGGCCTACGCAAAAAGCCGCAAGGCTTTTGTTACAAAAGGATAAGGATATCAGTCTTCAAACATATCCCACTTCAAAATGGTATCGTCTTCAATATCCAACGCTGCCTTTTTACCGATGATACCGTCAATTTCAGACGGCGCAATACCGGTTCCGGGACGTTTGTAGGTCAGCATGTCTTTGGTAATCACCGTGCCTTTGGCGATCGCCCCTTTGGAGACCACAGAACGTCTTGCATTGGCACGTGCCACCATTTCGCTTTCCAGGCATTTCAATTCACCGCTGCCGCGAATCATATCCAAAAAGGCAATGCCTTTCAAAATCTCGCGCGCATCGTTCGGGTCCATTGCATGGTAATGGTCATTGCCCTTCAGCGTCTTATTTAAGGTGAAATGTTTTTCAATCACGGTTGCACCGAGCGTATAAGCGGTTTTGATAACGTCAAAACCGGCTTTCGGCTTCGTGTGGTCGGAATAGCCGATAACCAAATCCGGATATTTTGCTTTCAGCGAAGCAATTTTATTCAGGTTTACTTCCGTATACGGCGTGGGATATTCCAAAACGCAGTGCAGCAGCGCCAAAGGCTGGTCGTTATATTTCCGAATGGCCTGCACGGCGCGCTCGATTTCATCGACATTGGAAGCGCCGACCGACAGCAAAACCGGTTTGCCTTTTTTGGCCTGATGCTCAATAAACGGAATATTGGTAAGGTCAGAAGAAGAAATCTTATAGACATTCATCATTTTGTCGAGGTAATCCGCCGACTCAAAGTCGAATGCCGTTGAGCAAAATTCAATCCCGATTTCATCGCAATAATCGGCAAGTTCCTTATATTCTGCTTCGCCGAACGAATCAAACTTCTGAAACAGCTCAAATTGCGAACGCGTCGGCTCCTCGGTAATGTCCCAATAATACGGAGACTGTTTCGCCGCGAGCGTTTCGGCTTTATAGGTTTGAAATTTAACAGCATGGATGCCCGCGTCATGTGCTTCTTTGACCATCAATTTTGCGGCTTCCATCGGTGTGATGCCGCGTTCTTTGGCGATGTCATAATAATTGACGCCGACCTCCGCAATCAGTACGAATTTCCCCGTTTTCATACTGTTTAAAATAACCTGTTGCATATATTTACTCCTTTTCGCAAATTGGCATGCTTATTCGCCGAGAATCAGGCGAATCTGTCTTTTTACGCCGCCGGTAAAATCATGTTGTTCCATAGCTTTGCGCATTTCCTGCCGCAGCAAATCACTTTCCGCAAGCAGTTCAAATGCCTTTAACAGCGTCTGCGGCTGCACGCGGGCACCAAGCCCCAAGTTGAAGAAACCGTTTTTCATTTGGGCAAAGGTTTGCGCGGTTTCCCGCTCATTTTGCGCCATAACAATAGACGGCACGCAAAGGCTTGCAAGCTCATAAACCGTTCGCCCTTGCGACGTGAATGCAATGTCCGCTTTTTCCATATATTCGCTGACATACTGCACATTTTCTTCGACAAAAATACGTTTATCGGGTTTTGCCACAATGCCGTTTGCGGCACAGTCGAAACCGGCACCCGGTACAAAATAAAAGGAAACGCCGTCGTATTTGTCATAAACTTGGTTTGCCAGATCATATACCTTGCGCGTAAGGCCAGACGGGTCCGTACCGCCGAACAGCACCAAAACATTTTGCACGGTCTCGGAAAACGGTTTGACTTTGGCGATGGCAAATTCATCGCGCAGGCTGATATAATCCTCTCCGGCAAAAACATTTTTGCCGTTGATTCGGTTGCCGCCGAGCGGGTTAATCACCGCGTCGGCAAACACGGCGCCGTCACCCATATCGTCCATCGTCACTACGCGGCCGCAATACTGCTTCAGCGTTTTTACATAAGCCGCGGTGGTGTCGCCGCAGTGATGCACCAAAATATCTGCCGGATTTTCGGAAAGGTAAGCAAACAGCGCTTCGTCATCGGCAATGGTAATCAGCGGAAAATTGCTCGCCTGAATTTTTAAAAGCCCCGCCGCACAGTCGGCACGCGTCACAAAAACAATATCGTGTCCGAACAAATTATAAGCCAAAGTCAAGCAGTCGTTTACACGCTCAAGCCCGGTTTGGGCAGTGCCGTCCACGCGCATCACAATTTTTTTGCGTTTCAGGAAATTTTCACAAACAAGCCAATCGCCGATGGTGTCAATATCCACAGCTTCCTGCGCCGGAATTTCATAAACCGATACCTTTTTGCCGATACGGCTGTTTTCCGTCACGTTTTCACGTCGGCTGATAAAAAATGCGCCGGCTTCGAGATAATTCGGTTCCAGCTGTTGGCGGTTCAACCGTTTTTTATACAGCGGGAAAAAGCCGTTTTCATTTTTAGACCAAGCCAAATGCGGCTGATTGGTAGCACTGATAAAGGTATCATATTCGCTTGTAAAGAACGAACAAATGGCTTCGTTTAACGTTCCGGCGGTCAAAAGCGGCGAAGTCGGCTGCAACGTAATGACCACATCATAACGAATATTTTTGAGCGCTTCCATTTGCACAACCGCATCGTAAATCACCGGGTCCAGCGTCACCGCATCCTGTGCAAGCTTTGCGCTGCGGCGCAACGGATAGGCATTGTATTTTTTTGCAATGGTTAAAATCTCGTCATCATCACTGCTGACCACCACGTCGCTGATTGCCGCACAAGCGTTGGCGTTTTGAATGGCGTAAGCAATTAAGGGTTTGCCGTTCATCAGGCGAACATTTTTTCTCGGAATTCCTTTCGAGCCGCCTCTAGCGGGAATAACTGCCAAAACATGCATACTCAAAACCTCATTGAATTAGAAAATACTTTTTTGTTTATAGACACGCGCGAGCAAATAGACACCGAGCACGGCGCCGATTCCCCAGCGAATATACCAGAAATCATAGAACAAATAGAACACACCGCACGTCACAAGCACGGCAGCAATTCCGGGCAGGAACGTGGTGAGCTTGTAATGATATTTTGCGCCTTTGATGAAATATTTCGCAATAAAATGGTGGAAAAAAAACAACAGCACATAAGAGCCCATGGTCGCGATTGAAGCACCCGCAATGCCCCAAATCGGAATCATGAAATAGTTGGCAACGATGTTGACCAGCGCCGCAAGGCAAGTGCCCACCGCAATAATCTTGGTTTCTCGATGATAAAATTCATAATTCACCGGGAAACTGTAAAGGAAGACCATATAATAGGCCACGGTCATAATCGGAATCAGGTTGGTGCCGCTCCAGAAATCCTCGGAAGCAAACAATTTGACAACTTCCGGCGCCAACAGCATAAAGCCCATGGTCAATATGGTATAAAGAACCATGTAGTTGCGCGTCCGGCGGCGAATCGCATCCATTTCCCCGGCTTTCAAATGGTCGTAATACAGCGGCACCCAGGTGTTGTTCATCGCACTGTAAATAATATTGATGATATGAACAAAGTTAAAGATAAAGCTGTAAATACCGACGGCGCCGTTGTCATTCATCAGCTTTTGGAGCATAATGCGGTCAGACTGCGCCAAGAGAATCTGTGAAAGATTGTGGAAAATCAACGGCAGACACAGCGGAAGACAGAACCGCCAATAGTCTTTTCGATAGCCGGTTTTCCCTTTGGCGAAAATCTGAATGCCGAGAATAATACCGACCACCACATTGGGCACGGCGTAACCGATAATCCTGCCCCAATAGCGGTCTTCGAATGTGTCGATATTCATAATCAAAATTAAAGAAAGAAATACCGACACTAAGGTAACCACCACGGAGACCAAGAAATTTAACGAAGCCTGCTTGTGGTGGATATATTTCATCGTGACAAAGTTGATAACGTAAGCCCCGAAACTTTGCGCCACGATCAGCAGAACGACAATTTTGTTGAACTGCATGAAAGCAGCAATCGGATTGATGAAAATAACAATCAATACCGTTAAAACGGCTGACACCAGGCAAGAAAGAGAAAGAATGCTGGAATAGAATGCATCCAACTCTTTTTTGTCAATATGAACGCGGGCGGCGGCAATCGTACCACAGGTTTGAATGCCCATAACGATTGTCAGCACCTGCACCCAAGTGGTATACAGCGAAACCACGCCGTAGTTTTCCGTGCCCAGCATTCTTGTAAACACGGGAACGGTAAAGAAGTTGACGCCGTTTAAAATGATTGGCCCCAGCATATTGAAAAAGGCAAGCTGGTTGGCGCTGGTGCCGGTCAGCAGTTTTTTAAGATTAAAACGCTTTGTATCCATATTAACGCCTCTACATTTCGTTTGCGTCACCCAAGTCGTTTAACAGCTTTTGCAACGCCTCTAAAGATTCGGGCGTATAGATTTTTTGCGGATTGCTGTATAACGCTTTAAAATCATCAATGAACTTTTTGGTCCCCTGCCAAAAAGCATCGTCCAGATTGTTAAACAAAATCGGATAGGTACAAATAATGGTCGGCTCCACATTTTTCAAGAGTTTCGGCATAAACTGCGCTGTGGAAAACGCGCCGATCAAAATATGCTCGTCGCCAATCTGCTTTACGCACTCGAGCTCCCACAAATTTCGGAATGTATCGGGACACATATTGTCAAAAGCGGCTGCGTTGTGGCGGGGATGAATGCGCGCCACAACCTCTGTTGAAAACGAGCGGACAAGCAAATCTTCAATTTTTTTCTCATTTTCTTTCACAAACCCGTCTTTTTCATCGAGCGGCTGTGTCAAATAGACCGCCTTGTGTTCTTTATAAATTTGATTGGGTTTATAGTCGAAAATCTTTTCAATGACGCTGAGATTTTCTGGCTTCACCATATCCAACCGGCAGACTTTAGAATCAATTCGGTTTTTGGAAAGCTGCGGATTGGACAAATAGATTTCAGTCGGCTGAATGCTTAACGTATTGCCGAAGAAGAATTTATCAATCCATTTAAATATGCCTGTGGCGTAATCGTCAACGATATTCCCGAAATACGAGCCGATTCCGTCTTCAATCAGAAGCACTTGCGCGCGTGGATACGCCATATGCAAGCCGGTTGTGAACGAGGTCGGGAAACTGACGCCGATATATGCATAGCTTTTTTTCGACATCGGAATTTTTTGCCGCGCGGCAGAACGAATCGCGTTGGCCGGCAAGAACAGCCGGAAAATCGTGACAAACTTGTTCAGAACAGACGGGTATTTTTTATAAACGTCTATATCATACACGTTGTTAAATACGCCGCTTTCTTTCAGTCGCGCAGAAAGTTCATCGGAGCCTTTAAACTGGTGATACATATAAAGGTCGGCTTTCCCCTTACTGCCCTTTGTGTCATTCAAAACGAAATTTACACAGTTTAGCGTCTGCAAAGGGGTGTCAACGGCAAAGGCGAATTTTTCACTTTTTTCCGCTAAAGTTGACTCCTTACTTTCTCGAACAACTTGCGCCATATAGCTCAAGAACGCCCAGAAGAAGAACATACTGGGGGTATAGTTGTAAAGCGGGCCCTGTTGAACAAGCATTTCACAGCAGAAAGCCAGCAAAGCCGTAATGGCAATACTCATTGTAAAATACTTTTTGCCCTGTAATTTAAAATAATATTTCAAAACGGAAATGGCCAATAAAACGGCAAATGCGCCGAGTGTGACCAAGCCCAAAATCCCCTGTGACGCTAAAACATTCAGAATTTCGTTGTGAAAATGGCTGAACGTATTGCCCTTTTGAATAATATAGGCAGACGGCATTTCAGACCGCAGGAAGGATTTAATATTAAAGAAAGTTACGCCGGTGATCGGCTTGGCTTTAAACACATCGATGCCGTTTTGCCAAATCTCAGCACGCTGATTCAGCGGGTCGTTGGATAAATCATAAGCGCGGTAAACCACGCGCGACATTTCATCTTCATCTTTTTCACCGTCGCTGTCTCGGTGTTCTTCAATTGCAATGACAACTTTATTATAGCTGTCCGTAATGACAACCGGCGCTTTGTAAGCGACAAAACCAACTACGACGGCAAGCGCAATAATAATGATCTGTTTTAAAATCGGTTGTAACTTTTTAAAACCGAATTTAAACAGCAAAACATAAGTAAAGAAAATGCCGCAACCGAGCATAGCGTATCTTGCAGTTCGCGAATCGGAAAAAGAAATATAGAAAAGCATCAAAATATCCGAAATCACATAATACGCTTTCGCCCATTTGCGCTTGGTACTGTAAATTGCGTAAGTGGAAATCAAAATTGCGATAATCATGAAAATTGCCGCATGATTCGGGTCACGGAAAACACCCCAAAGACGGTTTTCAACAAAACCGATTTTGATACGGTAATCTTCAATGAAAATCGTTCGGCCGTAATTGCAGAACATCATGACAAAACTTATAATTGTTCCGATGTTCATTAAGCCCAAATAGACTTTACCGACCTTCATCAAATCCTTCCACACGTCGGAAGCCGGGCGGGCATAGTCATTCGCATAAAGCAAACAAATAATAAACGCCAGCAAGACAAAATGAGAAAGATTTTGTGAAACACCATATTGCAAATTTACCACGATAGATATAGCTTCCGTTGCTAAAAAAGCAATCAGCAGCCAAAAATACGGCGTTTTTAAAAATCGATTTATCCTTGTAAGCCGCAATAAGAAGTCAACCACGGCAACAGCCAAAGTGCTCCATAAAAACACCGATATAATCCACGTTCTGTGGAACGGGCCGATCGTCTGCGCGGTTAAATAAAACAACAGCAGTAATTTATAAGCCAGAGAAAACTTCCGCTCCACCCCAATCGTTTTGGGAGACGAAAGCAAGCACCCGATTTTATCCAACAAAATTAAAACACCCCTTAGTGGTTTGCAAATTTACACTATAGTTACTTTTTCTTTTGTACCCACAAAGCACGCAAATAGAGAAGATACGAAACAGGCGTGATTCCCACAATGCTCCAAAGCTTATAAAGCAAGTGATGATAAGTTCTTGCGGATTCCGCAAGGATAAATTTATATTTTTTTAAACTTTCTAAATATTGTTTCCGTTTCGATTTTTCTAAAAACCAAACATCAAACAAAGTCGATACATAAAGATTTGCAACATTTGCAAATAACTTTTCTTTTGTTTCCTTTGAAAAATGGTTCTCTTCGGAAAACGCTTCAATAAAGCTCAAAACGCCTATTTTGCTGATAAAGTTCTTTTCGGAAAAAGTACTGGTTGTTGAGCCGACCCGATTGCTTCGATATATATACACCGGGAAATCCAAATAAGATACTTTAGCGGCATGCAAAATGACTGCCGGCGTCCAACGTGCGTCCTCAAACGTAACGCCCTTTTGGAAAAACAAATTCCGCTCCAACAAATAGCTTCTCCGAACGACCAGCAGCCACGGATACCAGTCATACACACGCCCGGTAATCAGATATTGCAGCAACGCTTCCCCGGTTAAATTTTCTACTTGCGCTTCGTCTAATTGATAACCGCAATCAGAAATTTCGCCGGTCGCATCTTCGAGCCTTTTATAAAGAAAAATGACAACCTCATTTTGTTCATCTTCTATTTTTTTGAACAGCTTTTCAATGGCACCATCCGTTAAAGAATCATCACTGTCCATAAAAAACACATATTGGCCGGTTGCTTTTTCGAGCCCGAGATTTCTGGCGGAAGACTGCCCTTCGTTCGGTTTTGTAAAAGCCGAAATATAATCATATTTTTCCGCATAGCGGCAGCAAATGTCCCAGGTGGAATCTTTGGAACCGTCATCCACCAAAACAATTTCCAACTTACCGTTGTTTTGCTTCACAACAGATTCCAAACAATCGTCAAGATAGTGTTCTACGTTGTATGCAGGTATAATCACGCTTAAAGTGGGTTGCATAAAAATTCCTCCAAAGTTATTTCAACTTGTCAAACAACTTGTTTTTTGAATTTTGCATTTTAAAAATGAGTTTTGCAAACAGATAATTCAGGAAAACGCTTCTTGTTTTAAAAATAAAATTGCTGACTTTTTCCTGTTTCCGTTTTCCGACCGCATACTGCATCGCCTGGCGGCAATTTGCATCGTCCAGCATTTCTTTGATTTTAGCTTTTCGCTGCGCGGCGGTATAATTCGATTTTGTATTAAAATTACGGACCATTCCGGCAAGAACATGCTTCACATGCATATTACAAATAATTTCCCGCGCCTCGCCGGAGAAAAGTCCTTCTTTTTCAAACATATCGCGCATCAAAACATAACGCTTATTGATAATTTCAAAATAATCCGGTAAAAACTTTTGCGTCAGCGCTTCTTTGGAAAATTTAATATAGTGATAATAGGCGCCGTCCACCATCGAGAGCTTTTGAATTTTGCCCCAAATCTTGCAGTTAAATAAATAATCTTCAATCAGCGTTTGTTTCTCAAACAAGACGCCGGTATCTCTGAAAAACTGCGTTTTATATATTTTGTTACAGGTAAATGCAAAAAGTCGCTTTCCGTCAAGCTTTGCCGCCCACGAAATAATATCTTTCCGCTCGGAAACGACTGCATTTTCCCCGGTTTGGTCCAGCGTTTGCACAACCAAATTGCCGTCATCGTCTAAAGAATCATGAAAAAAGCCACTGACAACTACATCGGCCTTCGCAGACGCTTGATACATTTTCTCAAACATATCCGGTTCACACCAATCGTCGGAATCCACGAACCCGATATATGCACCCTGCGCTTGCGCGGCACCAGTATTGCGAGCGGCACTTAACCCTTCATTTATATCTTTCGGCAAAAGTCGAACACGACTGTCTTTTTGAACATATTGGGAAATGACCTGACGGGTGGCATCTTTGCTGCCATCGTCCACAACCAAAATTTCAATGTTTTTCAACGTCTGCCCAAGCAGGCTGTCAAGCGTTTTGCCAACCGTTTTTTCCGCATTGTAAGCCGGAACAATAACACTAACAGCAATTGACATAGAAGCTCCTCCAAAATTTTACACCGGAACCGACACAAGGAAAGCATGTCCCCTTCTTCGCCCGGGTTGCAACATGGCGTAATCATCGCATTATATTAGGGTAATCATAACACAACGGCCCCAATATGTCAAATTTTCAGGAGCAGGAAAAATGGCGTAAATTTTGATTTTCAAATGACAGAATAATAAAAATTTCCCTTAAAATAAAAGGATGACAGCTTTCGCTGCCATCCTTTTATTCATTATTCGTCTTTATCTTTGTCTTTCTTTTTCTTCTTGCCAAATACAAGAAATGCAATAATAGCAACTGCAAGAACCACTACTCCGATAATGGAGCCGATAAAGAGCGGTGTATTATTGTACCAACGTACGAAAATGTTGGTGGATACCAAGAAGTCTTCAATCTCTAACGGATTTTCGTTACCGGCAGCGTCCACCGCCACAATCTTAACGTCTTGAAGACTATTTGAGGCCGGAATACTAAAGGTATAGGTTTCCCCTTCTACGGTGTATTCAATTTCTTGCCCGTTCAAATAAATTTTAACGCCCTCAAGAACAAGGTTGTCCTTAATGTCAACAGAAACCACTTTGACTTCGACCGGATACTGTGCCCCGCTCTCGAAGTCAACCGGCACAATTACCGGCGCGGTTTTGTCGATACCGAAAGAAATTTCAGCTTTTTTCGTCTCGTCGATGTTTTCGTTGATATTCCCTGCGGCATCTACAGAATAGACCGTTAACCTGTAATTGCCGTCGCTTGCAAACAGGGCCTTATTGACCACATATTCATAGCGACTCCACTGGCCGTTGCCACCGGAAACAGAAATTGTGTAATCTTTCCCTTCGACGAGGTCAACGGGTGTTCCGTTTTTGACCAGTTTCAATTTAACGCTTTCCCGATTCAAAGAATCCACATTGATTTCTGTGAAGACGACATCCGATTCATTCTGAAGATATTTACCGATCATATTCTGCACTTTGCTTAAATCATATACCGAACCGAAACGATTGGCAGAGAAAGTAATGGATTTTTGTGTTTCATTACCCGCCATATCGGTCAACTTAACAAGCAAAGTATAAATATCGTCCACTTTCTGAACTGTCTCAAAGTTCTGATAAGCAAACATTTGCCCGTTCGCAATATCACTGTAAGTGCCCGCATAGTTTACAGGACCATTATTTACACCGGTAAGTTCAATGCTTACAGCCTCTTTATTAAAGTTTGTATCTGTACATGTAACAATCGGTGCAACTTCTCCTTTGTTAGCCGATTTATCGGCAACGCCTGTAATTTCAAGTGTGGGCGCTGTTTTATCAACAAAGAAGGTTTCCGGCGTATAGTCAGCAATACTGTTGCCGGCTTTATCCAGGAAAGCGACATCAAAGGTGTACATTGCATCCGCAACATAGCTTAAGGTTGCAGTATGCACATCGCCGTTGTTGTTCCAAGAACTGATCGACGGGAAAGCTACACGTGCTCCGTTATCGGTTGCAGTTCCTAAAACTTGAACCCTTGCCGGATCAAAATTATGCTCGCGAATCGTTATTGTTGCAGTACGGTTCGCTTTATAATAATTTCCGTTCATTGCCGAATTATTATCATAAGTCACACTGAGAACAGGAAGGGTTTTGTCCACCGTGAATTGATGCTGTTCAAACGGTAAAGATGTATTACCGGCTAAGTCTGTACTGCGAATATCAAACGTGTAATCCCCATCTGCCGAATACAAAATTGTTGCGGTGTAATAAGTCTCGTCAGGCGATTCCGCGTTTTTATGCTCCGTCCACGCTGAAAGTTTCGGAATCACGCCGTCCGTATTTGTAATTTTGTAAACAACATCTTCAGCATTGAAATTCCGTTCAAATACTTTAACAGTTGCCGTTCTATTCGCTTTGTAAATGTTTGTATAGGTCGCGTCGGGCGTATTATTGTCGTAAGTGACTTCGATAACCGGGAGTGTTTTATCAATACTAAACTCGATTTCCTGTTCCGTTACGTTACCGGCGCGGTCGGTCATTTTCACTTTTACAACAATATTGTTACTGTCATTGCTGACCAGTATCGTTTTTGTCATTTCGGTCACGAGATTGGAATCGGTCTTCACAATGTTCCAACCGGTATCACTCCCCGCTTCCAAAGTTGCATCATTTTTCACCGTCAGCTGACCTTTTTGGTTATTTCCCTGATCATACGGCGCGACAACTTCCCAAGCAATGCTGCGAATACCTGAATATGTATCTGTTACTGTCAGCGTTACGGGAACATCCTCGGCATAAAGTTCAGAGCCGTCCTGCGTATAATTTGTCGCTTCCGGTTTGCTGAAAGCAATATGGGTTTCTGTTTCATGCAAATTACCGGGTTCCACAATAGAACCATCGGGTTTCACAGGAGCGAGAGCCTCCCCGTCATAAGTCAACAGTGAGCTGTTGCCGGCTTTGTCAATTACCCAGGCATAAATCTGGCCCTTGAAGTTTCCGTGAATCGGAATATAAGGTTGATTATCTTCGGATCTGTATTCTGCCTCCATGTCCTCCGATGTAATCGGCGCGGTGGGATCGGAGTAATCTACCGTATAATACCAAACTTCGCTGACACCTGAAACATCATTGATATTTTCAACCGTGTCATCAACAAGGACAGCTACATCCACATTCTCTTTAAAATAGTAGCCGTATGCGGTCTCTTCCACGGCACCTTCACATTCGGAGTTCTTCTTGTCGAAATCAAAATTTACAATTCGTGCCGCGGTTGTGTCGATGTAGAACATTTTTTCGCTTTGGGTCACATTGCCGCAGTTGTCTGTCACCATTACTTGCAACCTATAAGCGCCGTCCCCTTGGTAAGGAATCACCGATGCTATATCAGTGCCCAAAGTCAAAGTAACATCTTTGCTAAAGACCTGTTCCTTGGCCTTTTCAACATCATAACCAAGACCTTCATTAAACTCAACCGTTTTAAACGGTTTTTCATTATTATTGTAATACGCATTTACTTCAATGGAATATAAGCCAGAATTCACGTTTGTCTCATTGGTCTCGTCCGAGACGGAAAACGGGATCTTCAAATCTTTTCGATTGTACCAGCCATTGGAATTTGCCGCCGGGGAGGTTTCATTGAAAGTAATTTCAGGCGCTGCTTCTTCCAGCATGATGAGGCTGCCTTTCAGATTGGAATTTTTAGAAGTTGCCATTGTGCAAGCAGAAGCATTCCCGGCTTTATCATAAACTACAGCCTTCACCACGCCCTTGAACTCTACAGGAATGGTTACTGTTGCCATTGTGTTATTTGTGTTATCGCTGTTTTCAACCCAGACACCCTCCAACTGTGCAGACGGTTCTTCACTTGCGGAAGAACTGTATAATTTGAAAATTACTCTTTCACAACCGGAAGTGATATCCTCCACTTTGGCAGTTACTTCAATAGAATCGTTTCCGAACAAACCGAAACTTAAAAAGTAAATTACTTTGTCCATTGGTGAGGAAGGTGCAAAAGTAAATCCTGTTACTTTAGGGGCTTCGGTATCGATATTAACCGAAATTGTTTTCGCTTCAGAAACATTTCCGGCTTCATCAACGGCGTAAATATAATAAGTGCTCTTTTGGTCACCGGTTACAGTAAATTCATACTGACCGTTCGGATTCAACGTTGCCATGGCGTCAAGTGCAAGAATTTGCTCATTTGACAAAGAGGAATCCGTTGTATAAACTACACGGCCGATGCCTGAAATATAATCTGGATGGTCCACATTATTATCAGACGCGGTTACAGAAACCGTTACCTCTTGGTTTGTCCAGTCCGTATCCGGGCGTTTCGTGACTGCTGTTACGCTCGGTTTTGTCTGATCAATCTGGACGGAAATTGTTCCCGCATCAGAAACATTTCCGGCTTCATCAACGGCGTAAATATAATAAGTGCTCTTTTGGTCACCGGTTACAGTAAATTCATACTGACCGTTCGGATTCAACGTTGCCATGGCGTCAAGTGCAAGAATTTGCTCATTTGACAAAGAGGAATCCGTTGTATAAACTACACGGCCGATGCCTGAAATATAATCTGGATGGTCCACATTATTATCAGACGCGGTTACAGAAACCGTTACCTCTTGGTTTGTCCAGTCCGTATCCGGGCGTTTCGTGACTGCTGTTACGCTCGGTTTTGTTTGATCAATCCGGACAGAAATTGTTCCCGCATCAGAAACATTTCCGGCTACATCCACGGCATAGATGTAGTAAGTGGCGTCCTGTTCACCGGTTAAACTTTCAAAAGCAAAGGAACCGTCTTCGTTCAGTTGTACTTTATTTCCTGTATTCGCCAGCACTTCATCCGCTGTTAATTTACCGGTACTCCAAACCACATATGAAGCCCCGGACGAAGGATTCTTTTCTTCATTTGGATCGGACACACTTCCGGTAATTTCGACTTTGTTTGCGTTAGTCCAACCCTCAATCGCAGAAGAGACAGAGACATCCGGCGCTGTGTTATCCATAATTATTGTATATTGTTTTGTCTGTTCAGCTGCCGGCAGATTATCCTGCGGGTTAATTGTATTTTTTTCGCCAGGATGCACTTGCAAATTTACAAGTTTGCAAGATTCGCTAAGTGAGATACTTTGGGACTTTGGATTATACCAACCGTTCGCATTCGGTTTGTATATAATATTGTCATCAAATTCTGAATAGACAAATTGACCTTCAATATTGCCATTATTATTACGGTTTTTGAAAGTTAAAACCGTTTTCGCTTTTAAAACAATTGTATTCCCGTCAACTCGGCAAACTAACCCAGACGTATTTTTCGGCGTCAGATCGTTTAATGAGGTTATTTCTTCACCATTGCCGTCATTAAATGTAACCGTTGTATTGCCGTTTTTTAATTCAACAGTAATGTTTTCATTAAAAGAATGCAACTCATTATTTTCGGCACAGGTAATTGTAAAGTCGGTGTCCTTATCAATAGTAAGGGGGCCAACTATATAAGCATCCTCCTTGTTGGAATATAAATATTCAAACGAATCGTCGTTTTGATTTTTTACTTCTTGAATTTTCCAGCCATCGTAAGTGGTAATTTTCAAGAAGAATTCGGAGCCGTAATCAACCTTGCCGTCATTACAGCCAATCAGTTCAACGGTTCCTTTTGAGTTGGTATTATCATCGGAGATCGTTGCAGTTACATTGAATTGATTTGGCGCAAACTTCACTGCAAAAGTGTAATTTTGATCCATCTCAAATTTGTGGGAATACTCCCGATTATTCTCAGAAAAAGTTTGCGGCTGTTCATCATTGATTGTAACTTCAGCAACGCGGTAATTTTTCTCCGGAGTCGCCGTTACCGTTACCGTTGTAGGATTGGATGGATCAGTAGATTCGTCAAAAGATTTCACAACTTCTACAGAGCCCGCCGGAATGGTTTCGGCGCCGTCATTATAGGTCACATTGCCGTTTTCGCTCACTGTAAAGGTAAGTGTGTAAGTGTTTCTGACAAATGTAACTTCCACATTATGCTTTTGATTTATATTCTCGAAAAGATGTGAAAAGCTTTTTACACCAACATCTATACTCTGCGGTTCGCCGTCAACGATAAAAGATTCAATGCAATAACCCGCATCGGCAATCGCTTCAATCTGCACGGAAGAACCATATACAACAGTTTTGCTTTCCGTAACGGTTCCGTTTGCTCCTGACGCGGTTGTTATGGCAAACTGTTTCAGCGCGAACTGTAAAGTTTCACACGCATAGTCACTGGTCGGGTTGGTAACTGTAGTAGATTGGGACTCATATTTTTCTTCCAGCGCGGTTGCAGTAATTTTGTAAGTCTCCCCTTCATATGCTTCAAAGGTGTATTCACCCAAATCGTTGGTTACCGTTTCAGCATCAAAATATCCGGAAATGGAAACCTTAGCGTTCGGGTAATTATTTCCATTTTCATCTACGACTTTGCCGCGAATAGTGATTTTTTCAAGCGCTGTTAGCGATACATTCCAATTTGTAACGTCCGCTGTGGGCGTAATCTCAAAATCTTCCACTATTTTGTAACCGACGATTTCCTGAACAGATACAATGTAGGTTTCATTTTCCTCCACAAAGCTGCTAAAAACCGAAACACCGTCTTTGGTATTCTGGGACATCGTTTCTTCAGGATTTGCTTTGTTGGTCATTGTAATCTGCACGTCATTCAGCGCAACGGTTTGGTCGCCATCGGTTAAAGCAATCGTATAGCTATCCATGGTTGCCGCGAACGCGGGGACCAAAACGCCAAGCGGGATAATAGTCATCAGCATAATGAGAGACAGCACACATGCCAAGATTTTTGTTGATCTCGCTTTAGACTTTTTCAACATTTTCTTGCCCTTCCTTTATCATGATTTTTTATATAATTAAAGTTTTTCCCATTTAGAATACAATGTAGCCTAAATGATAAAACCAAAAGAAAAATAAGAATGTACTGCAATATCTTTTCACCCGCTCCTATCGCGACTAAAACTACAAACAACAATAAAGATATTGCAAATACAACATCGGCAACTGCACCATATGTATTGTTCCACACAGCAAAGATGCCGGGTTTTTCGTTATGTTTTTTGTTTTTAGCAACTCTCGCATCTCGCTTTCGAAAAGCATTGACTTTCCAAAGCAGCCATTGCTCACCCAAAAGGCCAAGCCAAAACAAGATGCCAAATGCAATTTGTAGCAAGCGAGTTGCCAGACCGCTGCCGGAAGCCATACTGGCTAATATAGCCGCAGAAGAAATTGCGGAACACGCAACCGAACCATAGAAATAAAACTGCACCCGTGTTATCAAGTTCCGCATCAGATCACCTCATCCGTATGAATCAGGATCTGACTTCTTGTAACGATAAAGCTGTTTGACGATTCCGCCGGCAAATTATCAGGTGTTTCTTGCGATTCCTCCAAAACAGCTGTTGCAGGAGACACCTCTTGATTTGCAGCCGGGAGAATCCCATCCTGTAAAACTTCAGTTTGCCGCTCTGTTGAGGAGGGAGATTCCTGCTTCACAGTAGGCAAAACGGCGGTTGGCGGCGTTGCCGTATTTAAAATTGCCGTTACTTTACCTTGCGGCAAAACTTCTGTAACAACGCCGCCCGCAAGATTTACCTCACGAATATTATTGCTTAACACTTCAGTTGAAGAGCTTTGCCTTTGAACCGGTTCCGCCGGCATTTCCTTTGCGGTTGCGTTTTGAAGATTGGCGGAAATTCCGGATGCTGTTTTATCTAACCGTTTGGATGAATGCGCTTGTCCTTGATAAGATACCGAAGCTGCATTTGCAGGTTGTTCGCTCTCTTTTACTTTTTCTGTCAGCATTCCGCGTTCGAGATTCACATGACTGGAACGATGAATCTTTTGACCGCTAGCCTCATTGGCTTCACGAATCGCTTTGATTTGTCGAGCAACTGTTTTTCCGCTTAAATCTCCGATTACTGCCGGTATATTTAATTTAATAAATAAAATAACAGCAGCTATCAAAAATATTCCGGAAAGTGAAAATCCAACAATTGCAATAATGAACCATGTTGTTGCACTCATGAAATTTTCACCTGCTCTCTATATGCATTTTCAATAGCCTGCTCAATATCAGCATATCGAGCAGTCAGCTCTTGTTTCAGTTGCTCAGTTTTATCTGATGTGGTGGATATGTTGGAAGAGGCCGTTTTTACCGAATTAAACAGTTGCAGCATTTCATTTTGTGTTACGCCCACGGATTTAAATTTTCTGGCATAAGTTTCAATAGAATTCATAACCAGCTTGTATACTTCCAATTCCACAATTTCACTATCGTCTTGACTGCCGGAAATCAAATTCACCAAATCCACCATGTTGTTCCAATAGGGTTGATACATTCCTTCGTCGGAAGCTTCTTCAATGCTCAGCGTGATATCTCTGTGGAAAATTCCAATATCGCGGTAGACTCTGGACATGTTGGCTTCTTGTGTGGGCAAAGAACCTGAATTGTATGCATCTTCAAACCATTTAATAGAACTTTTCACCCGTGTGATTTGATTATCGGCTCCTTCGCTTCGGCCGTAGTCATAGTAATACCAATAAAGTTTTCCGACTTCAAAAGCCAATTCTCCGTAATCCGGTTGTTCTCTTAATTCCCCTAAATTTGTGTTAATAATATCTTTAAATATTTTTTCTTCATCCGTCGTGAAAGTAGCATCGGCTTTGAACGCATCCACAAGACCTAGATAAGCGTCTATCGACAAAGGTTTGACCTGAATAGCCGCGGCATAATATTCTATCCTTTGTTCCGCGTCGGATTCTTTTTCAGCTTTAAGTATGTTCTGATTGTAATCTTGATTATTGGTGTGTGTGCGCATACCTAAGCCGAACACACCGACTACGGCAAAAAACACGCAAGCAACCGCGACCGTAATAAACGCGCCAAGTTTCCTTTTTTGTTTGGCTTTATATACATTGCCGTTTTCCTGATAATGCTGCAGCGCATACAGTAGCTCAGCACAAGATTGATAACGGTCATCCGGATTAAGCTGGGTACATTTTTCAATGATTGCTTCTAAACCCGGATCTAACTGCGGGTTCCAGTGGCGAATCGGATAAATTTCATACGGCGGCTCACAAGGGCTGTGCCCTGTAACGAGATGATACAGTGTGACGCCTAAACAATAAATATCTGTTCGAGCATCTGTTTGCCCTTTACCGCCAAACTGCTCCGGGGCAGCATATCCTTTTGTCCCCAGGCTGACAGTATCCGCAAGGCTTTGCTCTTTATATTCTCTGGCTATACCAAAATCAATAATTTTAATATTTCCGTCCGGCTTTAACATAACATTAGCCGGCTTCATATCACGATAAATAATCGGAGGTTTTCTCGTATGTAGATATTCTAAGGCCTCACATATTTGCATTCCCCACTCAATGACCAATTCTTGTGGTTGTGCGCCTTGTTCGTCCAAAATGGAACTTAAGGTTTCTCCTTCAATATAATCTTCAACAATATAAATTACATCGGTATACTCGATAATATCGACAATCCGAACAATGGAATGATAGTCTAACTGTTTAATCATGTTAGCTTCGGCAATTGCACTTTGCACTACGATTTCATTGTTTTTGTCTCTTGCTCTTTTTTGAATTTCTTTGACAGCCCATTGCTTATTTAAGTGCCGGTCACGTGCAAGATAGACTTTGGACATGCCGCCTTGGCCAATCAAAGTCAGAATTTCGTATTTATCTTCAATAATTTGTCCGATTTGTGCCAAAAATTAACCCTCCTAAAATAACCGAATCAGAATGGAAGAGATATTGTCTACTTCATGTCTGAATTTGTTTAATTCAATAAGTTTGTCAATATTCTCGGTCATAGCTTCTTCGGTCGGATTATACTTCGGTGCAAACGCTTGTTGAATTTCACTTTCGCTTATCAAATGGCGGAACCCGTCAGAACATAACATATAACATTGATTTTGCTCTGCTTTTCCTCGATAAAACATCGGTTCAACAATGCGTGATGCACCCACGCACTGTAGCAAAACATTTCGTCGGGGATCTTTTGCAGCTTCTTCTTCAGTCAATTTACCTTGCCTGATTTCTCGCGCCACAACCGTTTGGTCTTCGGTTAATATTTCAACTGTGTTATCCGTAATACGATAAGCTCTGGAATCGCCGACATGCCCAATCAAGTAATCCCCGTTCTCCAGGAAGAGCATTGCAGTAACTGTGGTGCCTAACTGTAATTTCAAATTTCTGCCGTATGCAGCGATATTTTGATTCTGTTCTTTTATCAAACGATCCCATTGGTATTGCACTTCTGCAATTGGTTGCGGTAACGACAAAATGTCAGGCAAGTCTTTTTCAAACCATTTTGAAAAAGCATGAATCAGCGTTCCACTGGCAACCTCGCCTTTTTCCAAGCCGCCCATGCCATCGCATATTACGGATAAAGCCACATTTCCTTTATGGGTTTTTGCTTCTTTTACACAGCAACTATCTTGATTGGTCTTTTTTTTAATTCCAATATCTGACAGCATTGCCATTTTAAAATTCATATGTTTCACTGCTCCAAATCATCTGTTGTTTTTCTGAATAGCACATATTATCTCTAAAGCCGCAAATTTAAACGGCATCACAACATAAACACAATCAAAAATCCACGGGGCCTTAGACGGCTGAAGCTTCAGCAGGTATATTTTCGATTTTGATGACAATAGATATGGGTTTCTGTTCCAACGCAACTTGTTTTTTAAATATGGAATACAAAATCTTCGTCCGCCAAACGCAACTTTGTTCCGTCAAATATTTCAACTTCTTTTTCAATCGGGATTACACGTCCGTCGACATAAGTTCTATTGGTTGAATTTCTGTCGATGACATAGTAGCGCCCCTCTCGAGAAACAATATCCGCATGACTTCTGCTAATGTAATTGTTATCTTGAATAAATAAGTCGCAGTACTTTTGCTCAGACCCGATACGGTAATTTGGCTTGTTTACCTCAAATATATCACCGGTTCTGAGTCTTGTAAGCTTTGGAAAAGCCGGCTTATCGAAAGGATTGAAATCTAAAACGGTTGTGTCCCCAAATGCATCCCCCAAAACAACCGTGCCTTTCGGCTCAGGCTTTTTTTCACTCTTTTTTTCATTTAGGGAATGACCGCAAGAAGTGCAAAAATTGGCATTAGGACGATTTTTAGCACCGCAAAAAGCACAATACTTGTAATCCTCATTGCAGAATTCAGAGTTTATGCTTTTTTTCTCGTTCATATCCTTCTGATCATTGGCAAAAGGGTCATAGGCGATATTTTCTTTTTTCGGGATTGAAGGATCGCTTTTTTCTAACAGATTTTTTTCTCCTTGTAAGGATTCGGAGGGTGTTCTATGCGACTGT